>Ga0307515_10002358_pt1 | contig 41199 bp, 54 predicted proteins | sample 17_EM_MG_FD_194513 | JGI IMG/M metagenome (GOLD analysis project Ga0307515, IMG submission 194513) | Populus trichocarpa ectomycorrhiza microbial communities from riparian zone in the Pacific Northwest, United States - 17_EM | ecosystem: Host-associated > Plants > Roots > Unclassified | place... | reverse complement strand
TAGATCCTAAAAGTGATAAACCTATAATCCCAATTCCAACACTTGCTGCTATATGCTGCAGCAAAGATGGGAAGCTAATGAAATCTGCAGCTTTACACTGTAACCGAAAAAATTCTCATCACAGCAACACCCTCTACTACTGACAGGTTGATGTCAGGTTGTTAAACCTATTAACCTAACCACTGTGCTAGCATTACACACTACTGTAAGCTTGTCAACTCTACCAACCTTCCCAGACTTGTGCTGCTGTCAAATGAGACAGGCTTACATTTCGGTGTTGCTAACAAATTGGGTTTCCACATGTCAGCCTGCAAATTGAAATAGCACCACATCAACCTAATAAAACATAATAGCCTCACTTCAAACCCATGTGAGGCTTATGTACTTATTCGAGCCCCCCGTAGTGTACTTAGCAACGAGGTGGTAACAGATGTTCTACTGGTACTAGACCAGCCCGTTGAATAGACTGAAGGAACGGGAACGTAGCATGTAATACGTACGACAGGGCCACGGGCGCCCGAGCACAACTAAACAAACCCTAGGTTATTAAACCTAATTAAGATCATTATACTGCTCCGACTCTAATTCCATTGATTCCTTGGTCGCCAAACTGCGATCCAGCAGTCTTCCTCCCACTCTTTCTTCGACTGGCTTTCCAGCATTCTCAATCGCTAAAGTTCAAGCTTTCTACAAATCACTTGGTAGTGGCTGATCCAAACCCGACAAGGCGGGGGCATCTATCTACCTTACTGCTCCTGCTCCTGCTAGGGGTTATTGGATATGTAGCATTTCAGGCATCCAGAATAACTTGCCGCCCTGAGCCTAACTTCTTTTGTAGCACACTGCGATCTAGCAGTCTTTCCATCCCACTTAGTCTTTAGCTACTATTTCGGTTCCCTCTATCGTATACGGCTATATTATCTATTCGCATTCGTTGAACTTGAATTTGGGCCCATTTACCGCATAATCTCAGGCGGAATATTAACCCTAACTTTGTCAATCACTGTCAGTCAGACGGATGAAGCCCTAGGGTTGTCAAAGGTTGCCCCGGACTGGACGGCAATACAGGACTCGGAAGGACCATAGGGCGGACGGACTTCGTCGATGCTTGATCTCAGTGTAACCCCCTCCTCCCGTCAGAAGCCTTCTGGTCCTCGACTCGAGTGCTCAACGATTTTAACCGAGTCGAGGAGAATTCTGGTGAAGCCTGGAAAGTCGGAGAAGATGACCCCTTCCATTATGAGCGTTTTCCCTCCATGGTACTAACAGTGGAGTTGCGACCCAATCGACACCAGACACTTAAGAGACTGCCAGACTTGTGTTAGGAAAGTTCCCCTCACTGCAAGCTGCTGCCAGACTTCCACTAAGATGCGCTCTTTCTCTCCGAGTTGCTCACGAGGATTCGTGTTGATCACTTCCTGTTGGTCGAGTCTTTCGAGTTCTTCGAGTTCGATCTCGTCGATTTCATCAAGTGGTTCTAATCCTTCGTCCTCTCCGACGATGACTTTTGGAATGTAGGAGATGCTGTGTTGCTTTTGTCTAGGATCGCAGTCTGGCTGCAATTTACTCACTGCATAGTTGTTTCCATAAATCTCAAACATCCTTAATCGAACTGTCTGCAATCGTCGAAACCACTGAGCTTTCCCTCTGCGAGTTACTGTAATGATCATAGAGGTTTTACTCTAGCAAGGACCTGTCCACATATCATCAGTACTAACACCGGTGCACCTTCAGGACTCAGGTAGAACAAACATCGGTACAGTACTCGTCAAGCGTTGAGCACATAGCCGACACCGAAACCAAACTCATCGTAGGTGGAGAATAGGAAGGGAATGTTCAATGCAGGGTAGTGATGGTGACGTAGGTGGTACTCCTCCATTGTGCGGGTTGCACTTGTTTGCAGGTGGTTGGTCATTAAGCGTGCGCTAGATACCAAGTGACATGATCACGTGTATGTGAAGCCACAAGCCCGTGTTGCCAACCATTTTAAACACGAGGAGACATAGCACCGTATTTTCTCTTACAGGGTTATATGGCACTTAAAGTTACCTGCTAGGAACGTGTATTGCGTATTTATATTTGATCTGGCAGATGGACTCCGCCTATCAGTTCCTTCTTTATCCATCTTCTAAATCTATCATCTTCCCACAAGTATACCAGTCATTAAGCGCCCTCTTTCTTAATATTTCAAATACAGTTGGCCGGTGAGCCATTACCTTTTGCGTTCGTGTGCCCTTCAATGCCGATTATAATACTGTCGAGAGGTAGAGTGCTGCTACATGACGCCAGTGATCTGAGACCAGGTCCGCTATCAATGCAGGTACTTAGTCGTCAATTGTAGTTTTGCACTAAAATCGAGAGATATCGGTCCGCAGAGCCGCACCTTATCCTCACCTCACCACCTATTCATCCGGGGATATCCACATAAGTGAATTATCTCTTTGCTAGCTTCTAGTCCCGGAGGTAAAAGTCGGTAGCTCCTAGCACACAGCTCCAACCAAAGCAGAATCCGGTCAGGCTTTCTCTTAGCTAAGAATATAGCAAGACAAGTTAAGAGGTGGGGATCTACCGCCGTTGTTACTAACAACGGCGGTGGATCCCCACTAATGTTGCACACGAGACGAGACGAGCATTGACTTGGGCTCGGGCTGTCTTGTCTCGCCACCAAATAGAACTCGTGGTCTCGAGACATTATAATGATAGGGCTCGTGGTCTCGAGCTGTCTCAAGCCGACATGCACATAAATAACTTCCTGCGAAGGCCTAGGATCCCCTTCATGGAGTTCGTTAGAGTGGAATCTGCAGTTAAAAACTGCAACCATGGCTGGATACTGATTCTGGGCCATTGTCTCGAAGGGTTTTGAATTTGAAATAGACTCAAAGGTCAGTAAAGATGTGTTCTGCATCAACATTTTTGCCGCTCTCAGCTGAGACAGATCATAATATATCACTCACGAGGTCTCGAGACAAAGGCTTGAGAACGGCTTGTCTCGTGTGCAACACTACTCACTACTAGAGTAGCTACATCTGTGTATTCAAACCATCGCATCAGAAATGAGGCCGAGCACGGTAACATTCCTCCACCTACGCTGGCGGCGATTTTCGAGGAGGTGGAATGGGTGAGGCGAAGAACGGATTCAAGAATGGAACGAAGAAGGGGGCCTCAGGCGAGGTAGCCGATGAGAGGAGATGCGATACGTGCGCACTATTTGCAATTCAAATGCCCTAACTATTCCTAGATCAAGAATGTAGCCCATGCGGTAGCCGGAGGTTTTTGCAAAAAGCTTGAAAAGAGCATTTTGGCACTGCTGTACGCGTGATCAAAATTTTAGCCAACTTTCTTGGGATACGTCTATCAACTCCGAACCTCCTACCTCGGACGGCGATACTGTATCAACAACGATCGGGGCTGTCCCCTTACGTTCCTCTTTTCCTCTCTTTTCTTTTTGACTCAATAAGCAACTTAAAAGATAGAAGCTTATCAATAGTGAATAGATATGGTTAATACATCTTCGCTCTGGGTCTTGCAAAGTTCGCTTGCTCGCTGGATGGCGCTGCTAGAAATAATATCGCTATGGTACTTTTTCTTACACACTCGCCTTCCGTCGGCTCCTCTTGTCGTCGACAGCATGTTGCGACATTTGATTACGAGGTTGGTAAGGAGAACTGCATCTTACTCTATAGATCGTTGTGCCGCTTGGTATAACTCATTTGGCGATCACACCATGTACATTGCGAACGAGTTTCATTTGAGTACTAAGTTAGTGCAGATCGTTCTACGCGACTCCCTTTGCCCTAGCCCTCCGGGAATGGGGCAAAATCAAGGGCTGCGAGATGAAGACCGTGGGAATGATGCAGACCTAGCAGTTGTTCTCTGGTGCCTGGCCACCATACGTCGCTAGGGGATGAAGTTTGGCGATATCTGTAATAAGAGTAAAGAAGCTCTCCACTCTGTTCTTTCTGGGAGGGGGGAGTATGAAACAATAATTGGATGCTGGATCTACGTGCTTCTCTTATTGTATCCTTTCCTTCAAGGCTTCAGCACTCTAGAATACAGGGGGTCTCAACGGTCCGGGGCGACTATAGTCTTTCGGGGCCCGACATTGCCGTCCCGTTCAGGTCCTAATTTCGGTGGACTGGATAAAATAACATGTATTTCACCGCTTCCATAGTTGATTTTTGTATGTCATGACGTCATAAAGACTATAGGGCCCTGTAGATATTTAGTCCAGGAACCATTTGCCCTGGTCTCAAACGGTCTAGAATTCTCTGCTCCGAAAATCATAGTCCAGTCCCGAGCAGAGTGTTGCTTGGATGGGATAGATTATTGAGATGCTTGCTAGAATACTATTATTTATGTTATCAGTGTCCCTCTTCCCTCTCACCCCTCTCGTCCTCCCTTTTTTAAGCAGTATTCTTCTCGTACATGTACTGCATGTCCTCTGGAGCAATGATCAAACCCAAGCCTAACCCGAAATCCCTAGTTCCACTCCTTATCCGAAAGCTAAAAGTACAGTACATATTTACCTCGTTATAGATCCGTAACGTACACGAAAAAGGTATCTTGACAGAAATGGGACAGGTTTCCCTTTTAGCAGAAGATTTAGCAAGACCGGTGAAGACTTCCCTCACCAAAGTATCTTCTGGCCCGCTTGCTCAATACACTCTCTTGGGTGATCCACGCACAATTATCAAGGACCTTTCTCGATACATTGCTATCGTCAAAAATGATATAATGCTATTAGTTCATCGTTAAAACCGAGAAGACACAGGAAAAACACTCTCAGGAATAACGGAACTTGAACAGAAAGAAACTGTCTATTTGCAAGTCGATTCAACATTACTCCTAGGACTGTCTTGGACGCGGCGGTGATTAAAGCAAACCCTTCTACCTTTTCTTCGGATGAACGAAGCGCGGTCCTTCTCTATGATAGATAGGATATGCTTAGGGCAGCCGATATAACCGCACAAGAAATTATTAATATTGACATACACAGATATAAAATCTAACGCAGGCGAAGACGCACACACAGTTACGTTCCACGAAGCACGCAAACAGATAAAACTCCGACTCCAAAATTCCGAACTTAGATGCACAACGATACACAAGAAACTACACATTAGATCCACAAGCTTTTCATATACCTGACAGGTATTACAAGTTTAGACAATCCAGAACTCATCCCCACTAAGATAACCGGCACATATGCCAATTGCAAGAAAGATAAAGGATAAAATAAGGATGGATTAATGCACAAGGGCCACCGTCTCATGTCTAACATGAAGGAGGTAGACTTACGCCTCGATGGCGTTTTTGAATGAAAGAACGCCCAAGTTCTTGCTAAGAAGTTATTTCCTCGAGCTACAGTAAAAGAAACAAGAAAGTCGAAAGATGGCCAAAAGGGTGGGATGGCAGCAATAATCGTGGGGTTTTTTCTTTTCTTTTCATGGATATGCATTAGTGTGATTTGTCCGTACTTTATCATTTCAGAGAGTTTTTCACTTGAATCAGATAGAGTAGCTGCCAGTGATAAACGTGAGCCGAGTCGAGCCTAATATTCGTAGAGAAATAAGCCTGTTTCTTTACTCTAGAACATCGAAAGCCCTTTGCGTTCCATTTCCAGATTACCCAACAATCGACCCAAGCTCAAGAGTCACCAAAAAGCATCCGACAATAGATAGTGCCATCATGTGGTTTGGACCGGGTAAACCTTACAGCCCTCAACCCTGCACCGCCCGTTCCCGCCGTCATTTTCCGGCACATCGAAAATCTTCGGCCAATCCGACCAACTACGTAATTGCAGCCACAGATAACCCTTCAATGGCGTCCCCTCTTTCACCTGATGGCGATGTACGAAATACTTCTCCCCGGGCACCCCGATGGGTCAGAAATTGACTCATGAAATTTGCAGGTCTTCGACAGACTCAAATCGGCCGTCGATCCCGCCGTTATCTCAGAGCGCGAGAAGGCCGTACAGGAGCGAGTTCGCGCACAGTATGAGAAGGCTCAAAGACGACTAGCAGAGCTTGTGCGTATACGGGGGGGGGGGGGAGAGTTATTACTGATAGTGGTAGATCGACGAGAATTCAACGTTGCCGGTGACGATCTCCGATATCCGGATACATGGCATCAAGAACACGAGGAAGGGGTTTCTACAGAGTGTCTTTTCCGATGCTCTTTCGGCGGAGAAGCAGCACGGGTATACTCTGAAGACGGCAATGGAGGAGCTGCAGAGAACTACGGATAAGCTGCATCGGTTTGGTATGATGTGGTTGTCCGGAAGTGGGGGTTCGCCGCTGATAGATGTGGGCAAGGCATTTTTCACCCGACGATTAATATGTACCTCGACCAAGGGTCTAATGCTACCAACGACCGGACTGTGATCTCTGCCGACCTCTCCGTCTCAGAGCGTGGACGGTTGCTACTCAAGACCGGTACGGAGCTCGGCAATGCCGAGGGAGGCGGATACCTTAATGCTACGATCCGCAATGTTTTTGGTGGTGCGGAGAGCCTCTACGCTTCAGCGTCCACAGCAACCTCTACCGCCGACGTTGGCCATCGGGCTCGGTCCTCGTACGAAGTCACCTTCGCGACGCCGGTTGCAGCAAACCCTGACACCATTGCCGACATCGGTGCCTTCGCAAGCTCTCGGAGTAACCACCACTTTGCCTCGCACGAGGAAGCAATGAAGGGGGTTCGCGCAGGATTGAAGTTTTTGGGAAAATACGGCGAGCACGAGTTCGGATACACGGGAGTCTTACGGACGATCACGAACCTCTCCGCTAACGCATCGACAAGCATCCGTGCCGACGCCGGCAACAGCGTGAAGAGCTCAATTACACACACCATCACCCAGGACTCCCGTGACAACAAGCTTCTCCCGACCACTGGCTATCTTCTCAAGAATTCCACCGAGATTGCAGGCTTTGGCGGGCTAGGCGGTGACGTTGCCTTCGTCAAGAATGAGGCCGATATCCAGAGGGCCGGCTCGTTCAAACACGGCATCTCATTTTCGACAGGCCTTCGCGCCGGCATAATGTGTCCCCTCCCCCTCGGCTTCGGCGAGAACCAGCAGCCCGTAAAACCGTCACGTATCAACGATCGGTTCTTCCTAGGCGGTGCTACCGATATTCGTGGATTCCGCGAGAGTGGTCTGGGACCTAGGGATGGGAATGATGCGGTGGGTGGAGACGTATATGTTGCGGGTGGAGCGTCGCTGTTCCTACCGCTTCCCCGACTGGGTGCGGACAGTCCATTCCGATTCCAGGCTTTTGTGAACGGCGGAAGATTAGTGGGGATGCAAGGAATCGGAAACAAGGGAGGAGATGTGAAGCAGGGTCTTGTAAATGCAGTGCGGGAGATTGGGATCGGATACCCCAGTATTGCGGCGGGGGTGGGGCTGGTGTATGCTCACCCAGTGGCACGATTCGAGCTGAACTTTGCGTTGCCGGTTGTCAAGAGGGCAGAGGAGAAGGGCCGGAAGGGATTACAGTTTGGGGTCGGCATCAGTTTCTTATAGGTGGATTTTGTTCGTTTCTTTGTACATTGTGGGTTATTACAGCTGTTTAAATTGGATCCTAGTGTGGCGTGGGAAAAGTGGGTGGGATGTAGAGTATTAGGTAGAGGAAATAGATGGATATGTACCATACTGCTCCGCCCAGGGTCCTCTCTCGTGCTGTGGATGAGGTATTTACTGCATATCCGGTGTCCCCGGTTGTTAACTGTTCTATTTATTCGCCGGTTGATTTCGGATAATGATCACCGTTTTGCGAGTGATGAGATGATGTAGCTTGGCACTGGATATGCAGCTCGCTTGTTTCTCCCCATCGACGCTAAGGCACGAGAGCTTCTCCCTATCACCACACTACTCTATACCACAACCACCTTCACTACTTGACCCCTCCGCACTACTCCTCGACCTTCCGCCTTCTACCACAGACCACCACCATAACCAGAAAGATCCTTCTTCCACCCGCGTGTCCACTCACATCCCCTCGGCTATTGCCATCATGGCCACTGTCGCGGCCAACAAACGGGTACAGCCTTCCCCTTCCCTCCCCTTGCGGCGCCTACTAACCCATACCTAGCTAACCCGCGAATATAAAGCCATCGCCGCTAACCCCCCTCCCTACATCTCCGCACACCCGTCGGAAACCAATATTCTGGAATGGCATTACCTCTTAACAGGCCCTCCAGCAACCCCCTACGAAGGCGGCCAATACTGGGGCACCCTGATCTTCCCCCCCGACTACCCCTTCAAACCACCCGCGATCCGCATGATCACCCCCTCAGGCCGTTTCCAAACCAGCACGCGTCTGTGTCTCAGTATCTCAGATTTCCATCCGAAGAGCTTCAACCCGGCATGGGAGGTGTCGACGATCCTGATCGGGTTGCTGTCATTCATGACGAGTGAGGAGATGACGACGGGGAGTATCTCGGCGAGTGAGCGTGAGCGTAAGGTTTTGGCACAGAACTCACGGTGGTGGAATTCTACGGGTGGCGGGAGCGGGGTGAGGCTGGATGATGGACGCGTAGTGCATGCGGGGACTATCATTGCGGGGCGGAAAACGGGGCTTGGCGATGCTGGAAAACGGTTTCGGCAGGAGTGGAAAGAGGTTGATGATGAAAATTGGGCTTGGATGAAGGAGAAGGGGATCGATCCGTTGACGGGTACTGCGGTGGAGGTGGTGCCGATGCAGACAGAGGCAGAAGGTGTGAGAAGGAGGGTACAGCCTGTGCTCGGTAGTGGTGGCCCGCAACAGGCTGCTGTTGTCGTCGCTAGGGGCGAAGGCTGGTTGAGAAGGCATCGCGTTGTAGTGGGTCTGGTCGTTGTTGTCGGATATGTCTTGCTAGCGAGGGCGTTTGAGTAGCGTACCTGTGGGCCGGCCCGTTCATTGACTTCCCTCCCTCTTCTCACTGTTGCATCGCAACCACACCCCTTCCTTTTACATTTGCTTTGTTGTGTGTTTTACTTGCCCCTTCACTGATGCTACTTCTTACCTCTTGTTCTGTGTGGAAATGCGTTTTGTGTGTAGTGTGTTGCGAAGAATAGAGTTGAGATGCTGCTACTATCTCCCGTCAACCATTGAAATATCTACCACCACCAGTGATCTTATTCTCCCCTCGGAAAGTTCTAATGGGTCGATAAATGCATACTACATAAATCATCGCGTACTCCTGCGAGGCAGCATTGTCGGGACTGTGGTGCGACTGCGCCGCACTCGTCCTTTCTGACCGGGCTGGTGATCTCGCAGCCATAACACCCAGTCCCTGTGAAGCCAATCATTTTACTCTAGCCGAGAGGGCGGCGGGCGTCATACTCGTCGGTTCAACAAGTTATCGGACACGTACTAACCGGTTAGGGTTAGTACGTGTCCGATAACTTGTTGAACCGACGAGTAGCATTTATCCCACAGGGTTTTGAATTTCTTGGCAGGTCCCGCCGCCAGAATGACGTCGGTTTATGACATCATCCCATCCGCAACACAACCTTCTTGAATACCTTTCCTTCTCCCTTCCTCTCTTCCTTTTCTTCCCTCTCCTTATCACCACCATTCACCAACAGCTACCACTGTCCCACATCGTCTACATACTTAAGTAATTACCGCTTACCATCCACTACCCACCACGAACACAAACAACACACAATGTCAACCTCCCAAACCTCCAACCCTCAATCGTCAACCGAAGGCCGACAATCACCATCAGCCGAGAAACAGGCAGACTCCCAGATCGGCCAGCCATCGAGTGCACACGGCCAGGGGGCTCGCCAAAACCCAGATGGCCCTAAGACCGCGAGCGATAACCAGCTCAGCGGATTGTCCTCAAACCCTGAGGGCCCGCTTGATAAGGAGGCTAGGGAGATGTTGAAATGAGTGAAATGAGGGGGGGAGAGGGTGAGGCTGATGGGGGAGTAGATAAAGGAAGGGAAAAGGGGGACGGGGACGGGAAGGGAAAAGAGGGGCAGTAATGTGAGCTTACTTTATGAATTCTAAATGTCAATCTGTCAGCCTATTTTCGTCTCAAGTGATGTTGAGCTCCTCCAAAGAGCATCTGGCATCACTAGTCATTGAAATACTGTTTCCTCAACCCGAGATGTAGCTTATCGACTCTTCTCCCCATCAATGATTGATATCATAACGGCCTTAAATGCTCTACTCTAAAGTTCGATTTCAGTACCGTAACTCATGTGTGCCACAACTTAACGCCAGTCGGCAAATTTGAGCGGCTTTGAATATGCAAAAACCCCTCGTATCAGGACCGTAGAGATATCACCTTTTTACCTCTGGAAGACCATTTTGCAACTATGCGCCATCCCTCAATTCTACAGTACATTCTTCATTCTATCACCTCCCCTTCCCCTTCTTCCTCAACGCCTTCTTCTCCCACGCACCGACACCCCCGGCTATTACTCTCATCCGTCCCTTCTCGAGTAGCCAAACATCCCCCTTCATTTCCTCATTCCATTCTCCCTCTTCATCCTCGTCATACGGATTCTCTCCCTCCACCACCGTCCGCATAAAGAACCGATCATGGGTAACCACCAGCACTGCGCCTTCATACGCATTCAGTTCCTTCACCAACGTTATGATTGTATCCGAGTCTAGATGTGTAGTCACCTCATCCAGAACCAGAAGGTGCGGCGGCGACCATATGAGTTGTGCAAGTGCCAGACGCACCTGTAGGATGTTAGCGGCGAAAACAAGACGATGTGGAGGCGATTACCTTTTGGCCACCAGAGAGCAACGATAAGGGAACATCCGACGCTGTACGTCCTTGCAATCCCAATGAGCCCAAGAGACATCGCGCCTCCTGTTCCGAAAGATTTCCCTCCGCGCAGTTCATCAGCACCGACAACGCTGTTGCAGTCTTTTCTCGATCTCCAAGGTCTTGTAGATCCTCCACCGCCGACTGCGAGAAGTATCCCACCTGCGCCTTTGGATGTCGTGTGATTGTGCCAGTTCTAGTGCCTACCGGTTCTGATCCTTCAATTATGTGAGACAGCAATGTCGACTTCCCAGCACCATTTAATCCCAAGATTCCCATTCTTGCACCAGGGTGAAGAGCAAAGTTTATATCATCCAGTACCCGATTTTTGCCCCCTTTGTAGCGAAACCCAAAGCGCTCAAACGCCACCAACACTCCCGGAAACCGCAAGGGGGGCGGTGACTTAGGTAGAGATAACTTTACAGCAGGATCATCCGTCGGCACCTCGATTTCGTCACGGCGACTCAAATGGTATCCGCCAAGGTCGCGATTGAGCTTGAACCTAGTTCCCTTAGCAGAAACTTCTAGTCCCATGCGTTCGTCAAGTTTCCTCTGTCTGGATGCGGCCTGTTTTAGCTTCTTGTCGTCACCCGAAGATTTGGCGGCCCGGATGTTGCCCTGAATGGTTTGCGTCATATGTGCCTTTTGTCGTTCCTGTGCGTCCTTCATTCGACTCATACGGAGCTGCTGGTCACGCCGTGCTTTGTCGTACGAGGAGAGATTGCCATGGAAGTGCTCGAGTCCATTATCGCGGAAGACGAGGAGCTCCTCTGCCACTGCGTCGGCAAACTCTCGGTCATGGGTTATGACCAGGATTGCGGTGGGCAGATTTTGAAGGTATTCTTGCAACCAGAGCATTGCGGCAAGATCTAGGAAGTTCGTAGGTTCGTCGAGGAGAAGATAATCCGAAGGTTGGAAGAGGATGCGAGCGAGGTTGCATCGGGTCTTCCAGCCGCCCGAAAGGGAGGAGAGAGGGCCATCGATAGTGGATGGTGGGAATCCAAGGCCTAATAGAAGCGTACGCGCTCGTGAGTCGGCGCTAGAGGCATTCATCTATTGCAGGTTAGTGATTCCATGCAAAATTGTTCATTTCAGTCAGCATTGAGTTTGGAAAGAATTGAGGGGTTGGAAGAATCGGAGAAGAGAGTAGATATATTTGGATTGTGTAAAACGCGTGGGTGGGCATACCGCTTCTAGGGAGGCTTCAAGGTCGTGGAGCATCCGCACTGCTTCTTGAGTTTCCTCAGCAATTATTTCTTCTCCGAGCTGGGTCTCGTCCTCCTCGAGCCTTAAGGACAAAATCAACAGTGTATCAACACCAATGGAAATAAAGTATGAAACTCACGACAGCTCAGACATTCTCAACTCCTCTTCCAGCTCCCGTAACTCCTTTCTTGCCTTCAGTCCCCGGGATCCGCTTCTGCGAGCTGCAATCTTCTTCGCCTCTTCCAGATCGCGGTTCCTTCGTTGAAACTTCAGCTTGCGCGCCGCCTTTGCCGCTGCCGAAGAATCGGAGGTACTTTCCAACGCCGTAGACAATACTACACAAATGCTAGTCAGTAAGTACCATAACATCTTATACTTTGCGTTTATCATACAATCAACCTCGTTCAACACCTGCTCCCGGTAAGTATCGCTTCGAACAACATGCTGCAGCACAGTTTCTGTTGCATTCGAAGCGTCATCGCCCTTCTCCGTAGCAACCGTCTGCCCAAGCAGTAGAATCCTCAAGTTCGTTGGAATTCCCGGGATATGTTTCTCGCCAATCGCCTTCAACAGAGCTACACATACATCAACAGTTGGCGATGAAATATCTAAAGAACGAACGCACTTGACTTTCCAACGCCGTTCCTTCCAATGATGGCGTAATGAATGCCGTATTGTAGTTTCAATTCTGCATCGGTAAGAATTTCGCGGCGGCTGACTGTGATATGTAACCCGCGGATATCAAGCTGTGTATCTAATTGTCAGTCGCAATCAAGTAGAAAGTAAGTGTGTAGTTTACATCTTTTGATGCGACCTCTGATGGATCGGTAGCGTCTGCATGGAAACGACTTTGCTGGGCAGTTGCGACCAGGGGAGGTTCTGATGCAGCGGATTTGGATTTGGGTTGCTTCTTGTCGCGAGGCATTGAGGTGTTAATGTTGCGGAATTGAGAATGTTGGTGGTGATGATGTTTTTATTCTTCCTGGGTACTGAGTATGATGCCGTTGTTGTCTTGCGTGATATCAAGGTGAGTCGACAATGCATCCGCTGTGTGTAACGTAATATTCAGAACATATTATTTTGTGTACCCAGGATTTCCTTGAAAGGGATCCCGAGAGTTTGGATTGGAAACGAACACTTAAGTGTTCGACTAGTCCCCGGCCGGGATCTAAAGCTACCACTATCGCTGTGACACGCGTCTATGGTAACCCTAACCCATATCCCTACTCTGTTGCAAAATTTGGAGTGACTTGTTGACCAGCACGTTTGTGACGGAGCTGTATGGTCAAATAGAGTACATGTATGCGCACGGCATGAGTAGTATGTATAGAATACATTTTCCCAAAGACTTGCCCTTATCCACAGTGCCTCCATAAAATCCCTTCCGTATAACCCACATCTATAATACCAACTAGTACCGGTAGCAGTTTCACCACCTCCAGGGAGAACTGGACGTGATAACCCATATTGACAAAGACGGGGCACCATACAAGTCGATGTGAATTACTCTACTACATGTCGATGTAAATCATGGCACATTAACGTGAATTACAGTACGCAATATGAATTATTACACGTCGATGTGCATAAGTACTGGGCTTCAATTCCCATATATATAGAATTTCGAATTCAAGTAATTAGCATTCCTCCTAGATGCACTTGACCCCAGATGCACACGACTCCATCCTTCTAGGTGTGCTCAACTCCATGCTCTCAAAACCAGGTACCTGCAAACTATGCTATCAGATGTACTTAGCTCTAGCCTGCTTCAAAAACATATGATTGGCCACCGTCCAAGAATGGCAGAGGGGATTCACGGTCTACGCACACGAGTTCGTTGGGTAGATCGCTCTGCATTTAACAATTGTCTTAATTGGGCCATGGTCCATGGAGTTGACATGGGGTGATGAATAGTAATACTAGGAGGGGTAATTCCATCTCCACTATCCTCCAATGCCAACTCCATGAATATTCCTCTGATTAAGGTGTTTGTTGGATATCAAATGATCTACTCGATAAATTCTAAATGCTTGTGTTGTCAGGAATCTGCAGAGCCGTCTCGAGTAATAGCCAATCATATGTTTTGGAATGGGCAAGTCAAGTAAGTACACGTATGCAGTCAAGCACAGCTGGGAGCTGGAGTAAAGTACACCCGAGAGTATGAAATCGAGTGCTGCTGGGAGCACCTGAGAGAATGGAGAACTGGAATTCAAAATTCTATATGTATGGTGGACTGAACTCCAGTATTTATCCACGTACTGTGAATTATGCGATGCGTCAAATTACCTAATGTATAAGACTGAAATTCAGCTTTATGTGGCCAAGCCATTTGCTTTCTGCTTGGCCATGCTCAGTAAATCTCAAATTCAATAAGTCTGCGAGTTTTGCTGGAATCAAATAGTGTTGTATACAAAATATGTATAAATAGGCTCTCTGTCGCTCTGTGGCGATTTATGATATTTCTAATATTCATGGTTTGGCTGTACAAAAATGCCCCAAACATTCAGTTTTTCCACAATCATTCACTCAATGGGCCTGAATATCAAAGAGGGTCTATTTGTGCACATTTTATGTATAGAACACTTTGTGATCGGAGCAAAACTCGTGAACTTAATTGGGCAGGCAGTTTCGGGTTTGAGGTCAAACTTAGAGTACTCGCTACAATTAGCCATGGTACGATCAATTCTGACCAATGAGAATGCTTTGAGCGGAAAACCATGTGTATAACTACCGTCTATATCATTACAGCCATTAAAAGTAAATCGTCTCCCTAAACCCTACCACGTCTAGAAGAATATATCCATCTACGCATCACCCTCCTCACTCTGCTTCTTCTTTTCCCTGATCCCCTGATCCGTCACCAGCACCCGATCCAAACTCAGCCCCTCAACGGCAACACTCGCAACCAGCCCAACAATACCAAACGCCATCATCGCCAACCAAACCGGCTTCAACGCATCCGCATACGACTGCACCAAGTTTATACGGGTGGGATCCCCCTTCGGTAAAGCCTTAATATACTGTACCAAAGCCACCGCATCCTTTGCAGCACCTCCAGCAATCAACTCGTCGAGTCCGGGATACTTTGCAAACTGCTTGATCAGTGCATTTTGGAATACGATTCCGCCGACCGCGACGCCGAAGGATTGGCCGAATGCGCGCAGGAAAGAGAACATTGCGACGGCAATTGCTGTATCTTCATTTGATGCAGAGGCCTGCGAAATTGGTTAGTCAAGAGTTGTGGATGGGTATGTAGGGGGGATATGTACCTGGATTGCAAAGGCCATGCTGGGGAAAAGCATTCCGGTTCCGAGGCCAGCGACGAGGTCGATGAAAATCCATCTGACTGTGGAGGTGTGCACGTCGAGGATGTACATCAAGCCCATGCCCGCTACTGTCAGCACCCACCCGGTCCAGACAGCCCAGCGGAAACGACCAGTGACTGTGACGAGGATACCGACGACGATGGAAGCCGGGGCAACGGTGAAGGTCTGTGGGAAGATGGCGACTCCAGCCATGATGGGGTTGAGATCCTTTACGGCTTCGAAATATAGCGGGAGGTAGTAAAGGATTCCCCAGAGCTATAGATGCGTCGTCCGTCAGTCAGGTGTCTCCCCAGAGAACAAAAGAGGGGGAGGTCTTACAATAATCCCATGCATCACAGTCCCAATATACGAAGCAGCAGCGGTGCGGTTCATGAAAACCCTCAGCGTGATCAGCGGCTCCTGTGCACCATAGATTTCCCACGCAATGAAGCCCCCCAGACCTGCAAAGCCGAGAAGCAGCGGTACCAAGGTACGCCAGTGGTCCCAGGGATACAAGACTCCTCCCCATGAGATTGGAATCAACACAGATGTCGTGCTCGCCACAAAAATAAACACTCCAACCCAATCGACACGAGCGAGTTTCTGTGCCCGCCATTAGGATTCATCTCCGGTAATAGTGGATCTGATGCGTACCTCATTCACTGATTCAATTTTCTGATTCAGATTTAAGTAAATCGGGACCAACACGAACGCAATCGCACAAAATGGCAGGTTGATATAAAAGATCCACCTCCAGGTAACATTTTGCGCAAATCCGCCGCCTAGAATTGGTCCGACCACGCTTCCAAGTGCCCACATGCTCGACAAAAACCCGAAATATTGTCCGCGCAGCCTGAGAGGAACCTGAAGGAAGTTAGCAAATAGAGTAGTCATGGTAAGATATCCCAAGCGGTACTACTGACGATATCCGTTACAATAATCTCCGTTAAACCTTGCGTCAGTCAGTATGCAAACATTAGTATCTATCAGAGCCAGCATCAAACTCACTAATGATCCCACCACCACCAATACCCTGGATCGAGCGGCCTACAAGTACCACCGTAAAGTTCGAGGCAACCCCCGGGATGATCGATCCAACGGTAAAGAACGTCAAAGCCACCAAAATCACTGGTTTGCGACCAAAAATGTTCGAGAAGGAAGCGAAAGCAGGCTGAAAAACGGTTGAACACAGTAGGAACGACGTGCCAGCCCAAAAGGCTTCAACAGCAGTGCCGTGCAATTTTTTGGCCATAACAGGGAGCGCAACGGAGATGGAGGTTGCATCAAGTGCTGCCGTTAGAGTGATCTGGGCCCATCAACTTCTATCCGTCCAAAGGGATTGGAATCTTCATACCACACACATAGTCAGGAAAATGATATACATTCTCGTAGTCGGTCGCCATTCTTCATGTCTACTACCCTTGCTATTGATGGAAGATCGAGAGGAACCAGCGCCCTCTGGCTGGAAGGTGCCGATATCGTTCTGTGATGTCGAAGTCATTGCGATGTCTGTTGTCTTATCACGTCAGGCTAGGCTTCTGTAGTTGGGGATAACCGATCTATATACAAAGCCTTATTCATTGCTGCCTATGTCGTAAATTCACATTTTGGTATATCTTCGGTGCTGCCGGTACGTTACACGGGATACGGGGTAGGAAACAGACCGTCGGGACCAATTAACCTCTCCATTGCTAGTCGATACGAGGCGAGGGTCATAGTGATTAACCGCCCGATGATGACGACCGTCCCATGACGAATATTAGCGAGTCTCATACAAAACTAAGGTTAGGTAAATGCATTGTCACGGTTGTAGCTACTAAGAGCTGGCAAAACTATCAGATTCTTCGTTGGACAGTATTCGCCATTGGACCGTCGGTAGCTGTAAGCACCGGGCCACCGGGGGAATGCTGGTACCGCGTCGGGGGAATGTTCGACCGCTTAACGCTGGCGCCGCTGATGACTAGCCCCTTGCAGAAGGCGTAGTGTATTATGTGTCCCGACTCCGAATCATCAATCTTCACGAAGGTTGAGATAGTAAATAGTTACAGGAAGCTGAATAGTGGTATTTAACATTAGTACAACCCTTTTCCACCATTCTAATTGCTCAAATCCAATTGTACTAGTACAATGTCTCATTTTGCCCGAAGCTCCGACGTGGGAGTGTTACTGGAGGATTTTGAGGGTACTTGTACAACAACCCAGGTGCCTTAAAACCACATTACAGTGCCGGAATGTGCATAATGCTTTCGCTACCTTCAATGCACTGGCCAAACTCTAGGTTCCATAAGAACCCGAACCCAATCTCTATGCTGTCGGTTAGCGGGCATTTCCGGGTGAGGCTCCTTGACAACGGATTACACCGAGATTTTATTAGAATACACGAGGGAACGAGTCTAGCCGATGTCACTGCTCGTTTGTATGCATGCATGGCTCGGAACTCCGCCATCCAATTGGATATCAGCCTTAAAGCCTTAGCGACCAGAAAGGAATGCCTCAAGAATTTTCATTAAAAGAAAGAAAAATAGTGACGTGGTGATCTGGTTGGTGATTTCAAATCTAGAATCTGAAGACTCAAGCTTCTCTTGCAGCGATGATGTCTTTTCGATCTCCCGATACGACCCATGGGTCCAATTACACTAGGCGCGCTTAATCTAAAGATCTCTGGATAGATGGTGCGCCAATCATGCAACTACTGTACCGAAGCGTTGGATTCGGGTTACAACCTTTTACTATCCTGCGCTGCTTATAATTAGTGCTACCGATGCCCTCTAAGGGAATTAATTAAACCTGCCTAAACAAATGCCTTCATGATACCCGACGTATGACAGTACTCTACCTAATGGCCCTGACGAAAATGACCTCATTTTAAGGTGCTTGGCCCCGTTAATTGGGCCTCTGTTCTCATTATTTGGGCCCTTTTTTGTCACGAATTTCCCGGACGTGTCAGCTTGTACGACAATCTGTGCCACTGGCGAGCAGCATCGTGTGAATTCCACGATCAGAGACGACGCGGTAGCGTGTACAATGCGAGTCGCGCTTGTATATAACCTCTTCCCAGGCCCAGCTTTCGGGTCCATTGTCAGTATCTCCACATTCTAACTTCAACCCGAACACACGCAACTATGGTGACGATAAGACTGGGATGGAGTTTGGGAAACTTAGACAACGAAAAAGTTGGAAAGCCGACAAGTACCTGGCCAAGAGTACACTAGACGGAATCCAATATTTTCGCAAGCACTGGGATCGGTATGCAGTCGTATCCGAAAAGTCTTGGCATGGTGCACGAAGCCGCAGCGGCCTCCAAAAAACAGCATCTTCGCAACAGACAGATAAAATAGAGAAGCAAGGCCAGTAGATATGAAAGAAAACATGCTAAGTGAGGTGCTGCCACTTTGTTTGACTGCCATTTGCATCCACCACACTGGCCTGCATCCTCCTGGACAGGTCCTTTATCATTTTATCTATAGTCTCCTGCGGGATGTTCTCCCACTCGTCATAGGCCTCTCTAAATAACCCCTCTACAGCAGTGGATAATCTCCTGTGGATTTTCTATAGTCTCCTGTATTCTACCTTGAAAACATCCATACATTGTGGCATACTCGCAGATACTGTGCGAAGACACAAACAAATTCCCCAAGGTTTGTCAATTTTGACCTTTATGACCGTTGATGGAATTAATACAAGCTCTATACAATAGCTTTACGAGCCCTCCTCGAAGTGCTTTCACCCAAAATTAGGGCTCTAAGTGACCTAGTTATGACTCACAAGTAAAATTGCAATTATCCATCTCTGCAATTTTGAGGTGAATCTGGCAACCACCACCCTAAATTTTCATTCTCCCTTTCCATATTTCTTCACAATTTTTCTTTACATGTTAGTATGCCCCTCTAATAAAGGCATCAAGTTTAAGCCACGCCTGTTGCTAGGAGGCCCAAAAGACTCGATGGTGTCAAGACTTTTCGGATGCAACTGTACACACCCTCTGGGCGCAGCAGCTATTTTGTTCATGAATACCTCGGTCGATGCCAGGCTTATGCTTTCAAACCGCATCGTAAATATGACATTTATCGCTCGCATTGTCCCTTTGGAAAGGATACCGAACGGCATGAGCGGTGTCTTCCTCGGACAGGCTGGACTCATCGACTGTATAGTGGTGCGCCAGATTCCGCGTGAGATATTGATTGAGGGTAGCACATTCAGATATCCCGTCGTTTTGTTGAATTCTTAAAAGTTACTTTCGAACTACATCTACATCAACCGTATCTGAAGCAGCTGTGCGTAACCATGGTCGAAAGTTCCACGTTGGTATGAATACATGGCACGCCATGGCCCATTTCCGAGTCTGATCTGACACTACACCGGTCTATTCATCCTCAAATGTGCAATATGCTCGTTTCACGTATCAGAAAAGATGATGGCGCCGTCAATGTAAACGAGAGCTGTCACCCAACACAAAGATCCCAACAGATTGTCCATAAACTGTTGATATATCGCTAGAGCATTCCGTAGACCAAGAGGGAGCCGTTTAAATTGATATAATCCGCGGTGCGTGATGAAAGCGATTTTCCATTCATCAGTAAAATGTAATTAAGTCTCCGGGAGACTCTGAGAGTGTCTGAGAGTAGTCGGAGCATAATCCTACAATTGGCAATCTCGGAGTTGATTGGACCCTTGCAGTGGCCTCCCGGAGCACCCAGGAGCACCTGGGGGCGCTGGTGAGAAATCTGGGAGCACCTAGGAGCGCGGGTGATAAGTCTGGGAGTACCCGAGCGTACGGGCGAAAAGCCCGGGAGCACCCGAGAGCGCGGGCGACAAGCCTGGGAGCACTTAGGAGCGCTGGCGACAAGTCTGGGAGCACCTCGACGCACTGTAGAGCTGCCAGAGAGTACGCACATATTCTTTGGGAACGCTGCCGGTGCGCCTGGAAATCACTTGACCGAGAAAACTCAGTTACTGGCAGTAGTTGAACGATTGTATAAAACTCATGCATTCAGTTCGCAAAAGTAGATTCGTAAACCGTTGACCACTCACTCAGGTCGCTTGACTACCCGCTCAGAAATATCGTACAGTCTCCCCCCTTTCTGGATGCCACCTACCCCACACCCAACCGCACACCTCACTCCTTTGCCCGCCAGCTAATCTTCCCTCTCCGGCGGCTTCCCCACGGGTTGTATCATCTTCTCGACAAATTTCGTTCTAAGTTTCGCCATGGGTTCACCGGATCCGATCGCCATGTACTCAAGGAGTGGCGGGTGTCCAACATAGGATGCATATGTGTCACGGTGGAGGTTCGAGATCCATTCACTATAATGACATCCGTCAGCATCAAGATAACGCGACGCGGCAAAGGAGGTAGAAATGACGTGCTATTTTGTGGTATCGGCATGACCAGTTCCGATATAGCGTGCTTGAAGCTGCTCAAGTTGCTGTGTGGCACGGAGCTTGTCGGCCATGATTTGGAATTCGTGTGGTTATACGGTGATGTGGTGATGTGCGGTGGGTGCAGTGGTCGTCGTTGCAAATGGAACGCGACATGCTCACCCATTAGACGAGACTTGGCATAAACTTTAAACCGGGGTAAGTTGTGAGATGACGAAGGAAGGTTTTAGAAATAGTAGTACAACTGCTGAAGCTGTCAGACTAGAACATTCCTCGATAACGTCTAGGCTCAGCAATTGGTCAACAAATCATCCACCAGTTTCCGCTTTGCATGCCCCAGCGGGCTTGAGTATGGTTACGGACAAGCGTCAATATATACGCCTCTTGTTGTTCGGACAGTTGATGGGACACTTCAATATCTATATCGTCTATTGTCTCGGAAATATCCGCATTACTAATATCTATCGATGGATTGGTCTGATCCACGTTCTGAACGTCTACATCGTAATAAGTGTAAGTCAAATAGTCGGCATCTCAAACTAGGCAAGGTCGTATGATACCTCTTGCAAGAATCTAATCAGGCCATTCACGGCTCCAGGGTAGCCGTTGATCATGCGGAATAGATACAATTTCGCCTCAGCACTGGGTGACAGAGGGTCGGCGGAATACTTAATTGTGCCGCTTCACGCCATCCTCAAGGTAGTCGACGGGACCATTGGCTTCCATAGGACGTAAAAAGACAAACTTTCGACCCCCATCTACTACCTGGCAAATCCTAGCCAAACGCTCTCATATTAGTACGTCTGCTGAGCATTGTCTATTATGAACACAACGTTGAGGTAGCTGTTAAGTTTACTAGGGTCGAGGTCCAAATTCTGTTTGGGGGCTTCATCAACGAGGGCTGCCCTGTAGTGATCTCCGTACTGATCCCATGGCCAAGTACGTATGAAAACCACCTTCCGACCCTCCTTTTCGAGTCGTTCGACCAGCAACATCGCCATAGTAGTCTTACCAGAGACAGGAGTACCTCTGACATGAGCGACAAATTCACTATCCAAGATTTCAATCAGTTGCGTGATTGTGTCCTCGCGCGAGCATAAGGTCAGGTTCATGACAGGGGTAGGTGCGAATGGGAGCGAGCGGTGGATGTCATTAGCAATGGCTGCAAGGGCAAGAACTGCAGTTAGCTAACGGGGTTACTTAGAGCGGGGGAAGGGTACAACCGATAGGAGCGTTGTCAATGGATGATAATCCTACACTACAGGTTGCAAGGGTGGGACGGACGGCGTCAGATGGAGCGGTTCAAGCGTCGCTGCCAGATGGAGGGGATGGCGAAGCAACGGTAACAGGCGGCGGAGGTGGCACGGCGAGACTCGATCGGTTCCAACCGAAGAGGCGGCCGAGAAACGTGCTTGGTAAGTCAGGCATTGGGGGCGTGTTCGGTAGGTAGGCAGGTAGGTAGGTCGGTCGCAGGTATTCAAGCGAGGGCTCGCGGCTAGGTGGTGGTATGGTGATGTGGTGAGGCGGGCGACATGAACAAGTGAGGTGGGGAGCTTTGAGGTTCTCTAAATTATATATTTTTTGCATAGAAGCTCGAAGATTGGGCGAAAGGACAGTAAGGAAGCATCCAGATGAAGCAAGCGTCAGCGAGGCTGCTCTTTAATGAGCCGTCTACATGCGGCCTGACGTCATTGCTTGCAATGGTAGATTTGCCGTCCTCTGCTCAGAACTCATTAGTAAGGACTTCACGACTCACTCATACTCACCTGTCACCAAGTCCACCATTGTAACGAGCCATCGACTTATGATTCACACACCCGCTTCCACTGAGCATGATATTATCTTCCAAAAGGATACTAGTAACCAGCTTGATGAAAATGAGCTCGCGATGTTCATCCGTGGTGGCAGCTCTCTTCTATCAATCCTCAAACTAAATGCTGGTCCTTCGCGGCGCAATCGGCTGCTTGGGGATGATGCAGCCGCCATGGCGCAAGCGGACAGGATTGCCACTCTCTTTGCTGTAGGGACACGGTCGAGGTGGCAGCCATCACTTACGTCCGTGCTCCTACCGGTACGGTCATTCTTGTTCTGACCGTCCCGCAAGAGGCATCTGAAGACGACCTCCCCAGCACAATATTCGCAGTCAGAAATTCTAGTGGGAATTCCTCATCGCAGAGCATCCCATACCCGACATTAGCGAAAACCCCGCCTGCACCGACCACGTGGCTGAAGACTATTCTCAATGAGTAAGTACACACTACACATCGTTGTGTTGAGGCGCAGTTGTTAATGTTTTAATCCCAGGGGGACCGAACTCCGTGGAGAAACACTGCGCCCAGCTGCAAACTCTTACGAACGTGGTCGGAAAGTCATCTGGTGAAGTACGGAACAGCGCAATCACGAACCTGAAAAAATATGTCTATCTTCAATGCGCCCCAAAGATTGTCTAGCGACTAAATATTAGCATGCGCGCTAACACAAGAGGGACTTTTCCGGATGCTTTGTTGGACCCATCTGAGCAGCTGGTGGAGAAGTGCCCGAAAGGCCTATCCTGGAGTGAAAGTGAGGCTGTACCGGTCAAAGTTTGGGAGGAAACGAGTATTCGCTCGGTCGCTAAAGCCATCGTGAAGTATGAGTTCACAATTGACGATAGGAAGCATATCGTGGTGGATGAGAACTCCTTTCAACATTATCACAACTTTGTGTCCAAGGTGCTGGGGACGTACAATGATTTTCAAGCAAAGACTTCTCAAAGCTGAAGGTGTGAAGGAAATCAGAGAACATCTCGAAGACGAAGATGTCCTGCAAGTCAGCGAAAGTGTGATCTTCAATACAATGCGGTCAGTTTTGAGGTGGCTAGGGCTCTCGATTCAATGCCCGGGAGCGCTCATAAAGCTCACCAACCGGCTCAAGCCGAAGCATACCATTTGTTTCCGTCCCATTATTGTTCCGAAGACAGCAGCCCAGAAAGGCAGACCAGTCTAGACGCCATTGTCAAAGCTGTGGTCGGCTACCCGAGCTTTGAACCGGCTAAGCAAAAACTCCAAGCCATCGCTTTGCAAAACCAGTGGGACCGCCTTCTCGCCACTAACTGGAATGATTTCTGTGACAGTTTTGATGGGAAGGTTCATTGCGAAAGTACCACCGCGTCCATAAAGTCAGCCACACCCACCATTGATAATGAAACTACCGGAGGAAACAAGAGGGTCGTTTGAAAAACTTATTGAAAAAGTTAAGGTAAAGCTCCCTGATAGGATCCTTCATCGTCAGAAACCTAAAACCTCATAAAAATGCTCAGTTTATTGGCGTGAGCAAAAGATATTATTTGTACAACATGTACCTAGGCATGAAAGACGGCATTGTGGTTAGTGGTACGAGCGGCAGAGTGCTTCCTTGGGCTCCTCCACCATGAGAGCTTGATCGGGAGGTGCATCTCAACATCTGGAGTCATATTAATGAAACGCTACTAGGGGTGTTCAAGGAGCTCGGGATTGTGGGAAGATACCGAAGGATGTCGGGATGGGATTCGGGGTAGAGCGTTCAGGCCACTATGGAAAGTGATGAAGAAGGTTGGGATTAGCTGTACAAATGAATTGAGAGGGGAAGCCCACCACCTAGCGCCTCATCAGCGTGTATTTTAGTGCTTTCGTTAGGGTTTCACTGTTGTTAGGAGAGATTGAGTTGATTGAGTCTACAAACAATCTGGTGGTCAAACAGAGGCCCCTTGGTGAAAACTATGAGGGCCGGAAAACAGTGCCAAAGGACCGGAAAATCGGGCCAAAATCCTCTCTTCCGGACTTTGTTGGGACTCAGCTTACTCTACATAAGGCGTTCCCGCGATTTGTGTACCCTCAGGTGTGCATCTAAGCGTACGTCCTGCATCTCATACCGCCGGGGAAGCTGAAACCTTCCATGCTAGCTGACGATCACAGCCTATACCCGCCCTGGAAGAAATGCATTGACATTGCTATTTCTCGGTAAATTTGTGTACAGTTATTGTTGCGTCCGGCGAACGTTAAACGTGGCAAAAGGCACAATAAACAAGGGAGTGGGGTTAGAATGTATTGTTCATTTTGTGTGGGGAGGGGATTCGGATCCGAATGAAGTCAGAACAATGCTCCCTAGCTGACCGTCCTATGAAAATGACCTTTGGCCTAGTCAAAGATCTGCGGGTCTTGACCGGTCTGAAAATATCTGGCAACTTTTAGGGATATCTTAGCCGTGAGGGAAGGAATGTCTGAAATGGGGAAATAATGGTATCAAAGAGTTGCGATTTTAGAATCTGGCCTGGACATAACAAAAAAGATTGGTGATTGGCCTTGGGGCCAGCTTCTTTGCTGTGCTGTGCTGGCAAGCGGACACCCTGGAACCATATTCTTTATGTCGTCAGCTAGCTGAGATCGATCCTATCCTAACTATTAATCAAAGTACGTCCATCAAGTACCACCAAACATCCCAAGATCCGTAGACCACAGAACTACGACGAGCAGTTCACATCTGTATCCTGCCTGGCCATATATCAATTGTAACTCCCAGCCCATTCCTACAACCACCGCTGTAATCCTAGATAGTAATTATGTCCCCAACACCCTCGAATACCTGACTTTAGTTCCACCTGGTCCATATCCCGAAATGCACGTCTCGACCACAGCCGAATCTCTCATGACCTGGTATCTCGGCTGCTTAAGATGAAGAAAAGCTTAGAAATCGGAAACATTCATGTTGCGGGGGAATGGCGGTTGGTGAAGAGGATTATTGCAAAACACTAGCCGTGAGACACACCAAAGCTACCTGCTCTTGATTGTAGGAAGACTTATAAAAGGCTTGTCAGTATCTACGGGAATCGGCGGGAATATTTTCTTGGTGATCTTACCTCTACGGGTCGCAGGAAATTGTGGGTCACAATTTCCCTCATAATAAAGTAGGCGAAGGAAATGCTTGGGTACAATTGCCATGAAATATTTGGTGCATTTTCCTACAATTGCCCATACAAACAAGAATAACCCTACAATTTGCATTACAATTGTCCTTACAATCAAGAATATCTCGAAGATTTCCCTTACAATTGCCCATGCTACCGAGTATTTCCCAATTATTTCTTGTACAATTGCCCATGCAATCGAGTATTTCCCAACCATTTCCCTTACAATGCCCTACAATCGCCCACTCCGGTTCACTTAGGAAATTCATGGTGTTGAGGTTTTTGGAAGGCTCTAGAGACCTGATTCTTATCTGGAGCGACAAGGGGTTGTCACTTCTCCGACTGAGATTTAGGTAGAGAGCCTTCTGGCTACGTTCCGGGTCTGCTGGGGGAATGTGCGTGCGTTAATTGACCTACATCACGGACCTGGTGCTGTTGAAGCCCATTAAACGATGTCGAAGAAGCTCAGGGCCTGTATCATGATGTGCCTGCAGACGGTGACTACTGACAATTAATCGTAAAAAATTACACGAAACACGAAAATTACACGTCAATGTAGCTGGAAATTGTAGGTCCACTGGAGGAAATTGTATTTACCTTAATACAATTCGCTCCAATTCTCTACTTTTTCCTCATAATTTCCCGGTGCCTGTAGAGTACCGGAAGCGAAGGAACCAAGACAGTTCCCATACACACACCAAGAAAAAGACTGGCTTCAGCGCCGTTGATCTCTCCACAGCCGGTATACGGTAGAAAATTTAAGTCAATACTTGAAGTCCTACCAAAGTACGCAAAAAATTAAGAGTGATACCCCATGAACCTCCCCATAAACCTCAAAAACACCCAAACACCGCCCAGCACCTTACTTCCGCACGCCCTCCTCCCCCTTAAAAAACAACTCCACCATACACGCAACCGCACCCTTAACCCCCCTCTCCTCCAACAAATCCGCAAACAGCGCGCCCACCTGCCTCAGCCTATTCTCCGTATCCACCTCGACATCTACCTCCATTAGCACCCCCCTCCAAACCACTATACCAGGGGAACTTACAAGCACTCGGCACCCTCGCCTCACCCTCCACCCGACTCTCCGCCTCGCCAACATCATCTACACTTATTCTCCACGTAAGCACAAACTCCGTGCCTCCCCTCCTCTTCCCCGTCCTCCGCGAAAAACACAACGTCTGAACCCCCATTAACGCCGACCACCGGCGCTTCGTAAACTGCGGCAACAGCGTGGGATATTTGTTGCACAAACCCGCAAACACCTTTGCGCGCAGCGCGCAAAGCGGATGGTACGAGTTAATCGCGTACAGGAGGGAATGCGGGTCCCGGTTCGCCACACACCTATCTCATCAGCACAACCCCCGGGGAGGAGGGGGGACGTACTCGTTTGTAAATTCTGTCAACTCCCCGCGTGCCCAATGGCTTACACTCCCCTGCAGCTCCTCAACGGCTTCAGCGGCGGTGTCGACCACCATGTTCAGCGAGAAGTCGAGAATTCCAACGCCATAGTCGCCCGCGTATCCGCGGATCTCGTGGGCGCGGCGGAAACCCGGTGGGAGCGCGGTGACACGGGTGTGGGTGAAGGTGAGGGAGCTGAAAGCGCGGAGTTGGGGGAGGGGGTCGGGAACGGGAAGCGGGAGCGCGGAGGGGATGTCCGGGTCTGCAGTGACGGTGAAGCGCGGGGTTGCAGGGACCGTCAGGGATGCGTCGTTTGCGGCGAGGAGGCGCGCGCTGCGCTGTGTTAGCCCTAAGGACAGAAAGGGAAGAAGCGGTGAAGTACATAAGCTCCTCCTTATCCATCTCCCTGCTTTCGGCACGAGCGTGTTCTTGCTCAAGCTTTGCGATCTCCCGTTGCATCTCGCGAATCGCAGCGCGGTCCGCAAGGATCAATGCTTCGGTGATCTTGCGCGATGATTCTTTGGCTGGTGCTTCCTGTGGCGTATTTTCTGTGAGGATTGCTGGTGGCCCCGTGGGGAGTACGCGTAGATGCTGCCGGGGCGAAGGAACCTCGGGGCCCAGTCCGCTGTCTGATCGCATTGTCGTGTTGGTCCCCGTACGTGACGCGAATCCAAAGCCGCTGTTGTGTTGTCTGTCGTATTGTTTTGATGGACCGGCGAGGCGCCGTCGTTTTGAGGGCGACAGAACGTCCATTGCTGCTGCTCCGCTGGTGATGTTAGTAGTGCCGGGGAGGGGAAGGGGGAGGTGTTGTTTACATGAGCTTTGGTGACACAAAGGCATTCATCACAAAAGAGCCGCAACACCATGTGGGGATCATGATATGATGTACGAGGTCTATGTAGTACACACACCTAAGATCACTTGTGTCCTGATTTAAAGATTACAGCGCTGCTTCCAAGGCTCAATTTCGAAAAAAATTACCAACACGAGAAATAATCAACTCTGCATAACATCGTAGCACATTACCCCCAAGGTTCAATAATCCATTACTTCAGTTCTTACAATCTCGGCTGTGACTTCGCCTTCAACTCCTTATCTTTCTTAACATTCTCCTCCGTCGCCATCTTGATCCTTTCTCCCAATTCTTTCGCAACCTTTCCAAACATGCCGTACGTTCTTTCCCGTACTTCGGATCTAGCACCCTTCAAGTGCATCGACACGTTGTGCACAAAGTTATCCTGCTGCCCCGGAGTACGTCCCAAAACCTGCCACAGACCGTTCGCCTGTTCATAATCGATGTCGAAAACGCGGAAGGCAAAGTTAGTGGCAGACCCAACCCATTGCTCGTGGGAGTCGTGGTTGGAGCCCTGCTTATAAGTGATTGAGCGGAATGAAGACTGGTAATTGGGGTTTGCACCGTAATTGCCATTGACCTGCATCGCGCCGTCACGCTGGAACGGGTTGAAGGCGCGGAGGGGGCAGTTTGCGGGGATTTGCTGGTAGTTGACGCCGAGGCGGTGGCGGTGGGTATCCGGGTATGAGAAGAGTCTACTCTGAAGGACGGGATCTGCAGAAGGCTCAACACCGGGGACAAGATGCGAGGGGGAAAATGCAGCCTGCTCGATCTCTGCGAAGTAATTTTCAGGGTTTTTGTTGAGCGTCAACTTTCCGAAGCGGCGGAGCGGGAATTCCTTCTGCGGCCACGTTTTGGTGAGGTCGAAGATACTGTACTTGAATTTCTCGGCTTGCTCGGGCGTCATGACTTGTACGTAGACGGACCACGAGGGAAACTCCTTGCGCTCAATGGCGTTAAAGAGGTCTTCGGTTGCATGGTCTGGGTTCGACGAGGCGAGTGCGGCCGCCTCTTCGTTGTTAAGTGTCTTAGAGCCTTGGTCAGTCTTGAGGTGAATTTGTACATAGCAGAAGGTGCCATCGGGCTTGGTGAATTTGTAGGTGTGACCCGAGTAGCCGTTCATGTGACGGTATGAGTAGGGGGTTCCACGATCCGAGAAGAGGTGCATAACCTGATGCACGGACTCTTGGTTCTGCGAGAGGTAGTCCCAAAACCTAATTCCATCAGTCCAATTCTCTCTCTCATGCAATGCTTATCTGGCGACTCACGCAGTAGCATCCTTCAAGTTCGTCTGTGGGTTCCTCTTCTGCGTATGGATGAAAACCGGGAACTTGCTCGGATCTCGCAAAAAGAAGATGGGTGTGTTGTTGAAGACCCAATCGTAGTTCCCTTCTTCGGTGTAGAACTTGACGGCAAAGCCTCTAGGATCTCTTGCTGAATCGGGGGAACCCTTCTCTCCACCCACGGTCGAAAAGCGTGCCAATGCTCGCGTCTTCTTACCCACCTTTGAGAACATATCTGCCGATGTAAGGTCTGAGATGTCATCTGTGACCTCGAACTCTCCGAAGGCACCAGCTCCTTTAGCGTGAACGACCCTACAATCATGATGTCAGTACTGCAGAAATAGTATGAAGGGAAGGCGGAAGGCAGGGGCAGGGGAATATACCGCTCTGGTATCCGCTCGCGATCAAAGTGGGCGAGGAGATCGATCAGATGGAAGTCCTGGAGGAGGAGAGGCCCATTCTCGCCAACGCGCTGAGAGGCCTGGGGGTTCATGACCGGGCAGCCATTGCTAGTGGTGTAGACGGGAGAGTCACTGTATTCCTTGACCATGGTTGCAGTTGTTTCGGTTCTGGAGTGTTGTTGGTGGTGTGTCCTTGGGGTAGGTGAGAGCAAAGGTTGGGGAGATGGACGGGGGAGCTCCGGACTTATAGCTATGCACTCCCGGTCCAGGTACACCTTCTTAGAAACCACCATAGCTGGTCTAGACAACCGACGCAGATGCCGCGTCGACCAATAGCTCGCCGCGGTTTGGCAATTCTGCCTGAGCGGGTGATAGAGCATCAATGGGGTACATTAGCGTCATGTGGGGCGGCCGTTCTTTACTCAACTTCCTCGCCGTACTCTAGACTCCTCCAACATCCTCTCAAATATACATGCACGTAATCCTGACAGGCGTAGAACCGGTGTGGCCACTCCAGTTTCAAAATGTGTTCTGACACAAACAAACACCACAGCTCCTCCGTCGATAGGGCTCTCCCGTATGTGCCCGTCGGGGACTTCCGCCATGAAGCTTCAGCTTCTCGGCATCCTTAGCCGGCAGCTACCCCCGTCCGGTAGTCCAGTCCGACCTCTACCTCGCCCCGAGCTCAACTTCCAAGCTCAACGAATTGTATCAGTAACAGGAATTGTAATCATAAGCATTACTCGTGCTATGGAAAAAACTCGTCAGACCGTCGAGGGCACTAGAAACAATTATAAGCAACCGCGATCTCGCCCATGTGTGAACGTTCAGTGTCGGTTAGGCGCGGGTAAATCCAACTCGCGTCAGAGAGCTTCCGTTCTCTCCCCGCCGACCTGCCACCCTTGCTGCAAAGATATCCAGTTAGAGCGAGTATCAGATGAAAGAGACTGAAACCAATTCGTATCCACTGGATAAAATACATGTTCGAGCTCATGCGAGAGTTCTAATGCCTGATATCCACACCACACTACATGAACCGAGGCCACAAACAATGATGTCACCCATCTGAATGGATACGGTCAATTCCAATATATATAGACATTATCTCTCTCCCCCTCCTCCTCGCTCCCCGCTACATCAAATGGTAGTATGTATGAAAAACGCTCAAAGCACACACGAACACAACAATAGAATCAAGATCACGCAGCGCCAGGAAAAAAAAAACATATTAAAAACCACACAGAAGAACAGAGGAGCAATATCATGGAACAAAGGTGACGTAATGCCAATGCCTTGATGGATTACACTATATTACTCCTCCTATGCTTTATGTGGATTTGTAATGGCTCACCGCAAACCCCAACATCCACTTCACACTCACTCGACCATTGTCATAAATCCTATCACTGCGCGTCTTGGACCGTTTTCTGGTATTGTCAGCTGGACCGGGTCTAGAATGGTGGAGACTAAATGCTATTGTAGCGGTGGGAAATATCGAAAGGGTTGAGCGAGGTGAGAACGGAATTCATACCACTAGCCAATCCATACCGTCTGTGACTCCTACAACACCTGTCAGCTCAATCTGTACAACCAGGCCCCAGGGACAGAACTTACCCTCCCCTGTAACAGCCGAACACCCAAAGATACTCCAGCTCCTCTCTTTGAGACTCGGCAATTTCAGCGCCTCCGAGATCTCAGCAGCCCCCAGGACCCCCGGCTGATCCTGTTTATTCGCAAAGACCAATAACGCGGCGTCCTGCAATTCCTCCTCGTTTAGCATTGCCGATAGCTCCTCCGCCGCCGTCTCGAGTCGTGAGTGATCCGTCGCATCGACCACAAAGACTACAGCCGCCGTGTTGGCGTAGTAGCAGCGCCAGTAGGGACGAATTGAAGTTTGTCCGCCTGTGGAAAGTTTAGTCACGAGTTGTTTTGTAACGGCGGGGAACACGAACCCAAATCCTAAGGTGTGGATTAGCTGAAGTTCCGGGAGGGGTGGAAACATGCATACCCAGACGTTAAAGTTCAGGTTCTTGTAGGTGACGCTTTCAACGTTGAATCCGATCGTTGGAACAGTTGTGACTACCTCTCCTATCTATAATCCACATACCATAGCTCAGCAACGTAGATTCCATGGTGATAGCTGTTTGGCTAGGGGAACGGCGGTGAAAGGGGCGGCGGGGGAGCCACGGTGGCAGTTTCGCTTGCATACCTTGAGTCGATAAAGTAATGTAGTCTTTCCCGCGTTATCCTACAGACACAGTCCATCAGATCATAACTTGCAGGGAAGCGAGCAGGCTGCGAAGAGATCCATACAAGACCCAGTATCAGTATGCGGACCTCCTTCTTTGACCATAACCGGGAGAAAATGCTCTGGAAAGCACCCATGTTGTGCGTATATTGTGGAGACGAAGAAGACACTGGAAACGGAAGAAATATGGAGCGCAGCTGCAGTGGTGGAGATGGCCGTTGTTTGTATAGAGTTGTGGAGATGTGGACACCACGGAGGAAATGACGCCCTCCTTTATTATTGTTAGTCATCAAAAAAAGGAACAAAGCTTGAGCTTGACGAGCCGCAACCAACCATCTCGACTACACACCTGCCCACAAAGAGCGAATTGGGCGACGCTAACTTTCGAAACAAATCACTGCCGGACAGCTGAAACAGCACCTCATCTGTTACCGCACAATATCCGCCCATCGCCTCCATTCCTCCGCCGCCCGTTAGAATCACTTTACCACCGACATCACCTCCGGGATGGCCCCTCCCAAAAAGTCCGGAAGGACCCTCCTAAAGGAAGAGGGTACAGTTCATAAATTCCTACCACCCGACTTACTGACATTCCGCAGGTCTCGAACGCACCGACAATAATTTGCGCAACCACTCATGGCCCGTCATTCCCATGATAAATCAAAAGAACTACTACACGTCCGCTCCTCTCCACCGTTACGACCTCTTCAATTGCTGAAATAGCCTTAGAGAATACCTCAAGCGAGATGACCAGATCATGGTGCTACGTGAGCAGCAAGAGGAAGTCCTGCGCGCCCAAGTCGCAGCATTAGAGAAGGGGCGCGAGAATCCCGGCGATCCTACCGGCGCAGTTGCTACAGGAGATCCCATGACGGTTGATGAGCAGAAAGTCCCGGACGAAGTCGCGGAAGAGGAGGAGGTTGCTCGGTACGGGAGCAAGATTATCGTGATCCACCCAGGCTCGCAAAATTTGCGCTTGGGATTCGCAAGCGATGCTCTGCCGAAGAGTATTCCGAACGTTATCGCGCGGAGAGAGGAGAAGGCTGAGTTTGAGGTTGAGGAGAGGTGTCCGAAGCGGGTAAAACTTGACGCGGACGGCGATGTGGATATGGATGATGACGATGAAGAGGTAGTGGGAGCTGTGGAGAAGGACCGAGAGGTATATCACCCATCCGTTGTGCGTAACGCGCTTACTGACTGGGAAACAGTTTGATACCCGAATCAGTGCAATGTCAACAGAACTCAAGCAAAAGATGCGATCAAACAAGCGACGTATGCTACCAAATTCCAAGGAACTTGTCTTATCATACAATCGCCGCACCGTACCGGAAACCATCAAGGAACACAATGATCCATATCGTGTTGAGTGGACGGAGGTGTCAAAAGACAACCCGAAGGAGTATTATGTCGGTCAAGAGGCTCTCAGGATCCCTGATACATCGACGCCGAGGTACAAGCTGCTATGGCCAATTCGCTATGGATGGCTCAATGAAAAGGACTATACTTCAAAACGAAGGCTGTTAGAAGATATACAGATTATCATCGAAGAAGGGATCAAGAACGAATTAGGTCTAGAGAAGAAGGAGTTGGGAAACTATAGGGCAGTACTAGTGGTGCCGGATCTATACGAGAGGAGTTATGTGACGGACATGGTGGAGATGCTGATGAAGGAGATCCGATTCGCAGAAATTTGCATAATACAGGTACAGCCAACCATCCTGCGGCGTGGCCGGTGCTAACTATTGCCCAGGAATCAGTCGCAGCTTCGTTTGGTGCCGGCTTCTCTCAAGCTTGTATCGTCGATGTCGGGGCTCAAAAAACCTCCGTCTGCTGCGTCGACGAAGGCATGTGTGTGACAGAATCACGGTTCGTCACTCTGTTCCCACCTCCGGACCCACCTAACATTCACTTATAGGGTAAACCTCAAATACGGCGGACAAGATATAACCGAACTTTTCTTCCGCCTCATCCTCCAAAACTCCTTCCCTTACAAATCCATCAACCTTTGGCGACGATACGACTTCCTCCTCGCCGAAGAACTGAAATCAAAACTCACCAGCCTCGCAGATGTTGACGTTAATGTTGTAAACCATGACTTCCATCTTAGACGCCCAGACAAGGACACCAAGAAATACACCTTCCGCACCTACGACGAGATCTACCTTGCTCCAAAGAGCCATTTTAACCCTACCCTCACCAATCACTCGCACAAACTCGCCGGCCGCCGCACGCTCTGGGAGAGGAGTTACGATATCTACGACAACATGCCTAATGACCCCATGTCAACCGCGCAAGCTGCAATATACCAATCCCTCTCCTCAAAGCTCACCGAGGTTGCCAACAGTGCGCCGGAACCTCCCGTTCCCCGTCCCTTCGGCGCACACCTGAATCCGACCGACATAACCCCGCGCTCATCGGTCGCAGGATCTCCAGGGCCAGAATTGGCCACTCCCGTCCCGGGAATCGCGACGCCCTCGGGCCAAGGCGAAATCACAGCCAACGGCTCCATCGCCGGCGGTGTCTCAGCGGCGTCAGGCGGCCTATCCCCGCGGCAAGTGGCGCAGCGCATGTGGGAGGAATACGACAAAGTGGTACCAATCATCCCGCTGGACAGGGCGGTAATCGACAGTATCTCGCACGCGGCAAAAGGTGACGAAAAGAAGATGCGAGACTTTTTTGCGGGAATAATGGTGGTTGGAGGTGGGGGCGCGGTGCCGGGATTCAGAGATGCCCTCGAGGAGAGGATCAGAATTGAGCTAGGAAGAGACATGCAGATCCTTATTGGGGTGCCTCCAAGAGAACTAGATATGCAGGTTATTGCGTGGAAAGGCGCGGCTGTGTTCGGGAAGTTGAGGCATACTAATGATTCCTGGGTTAGGCAGAGGGAGTATGATATACTTGGAACGAGGTTGTTGACGCATAAGTGTATGTGGAGCTTTTAGGGGTATGGATACGGCGGTGGTTGTGTGATTCCAAAAACCATATCGAAAGAGTGTCTCTTCAGTTTCGTTTTCATCCCACAAATAGTTCACTACCAGTTGTGACGTCGACTCCATTCAGCCCAGTGGAAAAGCCATCTCCTTCCGATGCCAGATATCAATGTATTTTGACGTCTCTTCGTTTATGTGTATAGAATGCAGAAAATGCAGCAGTGCTGGAAAGTCGGGGGGTTTATACGAGGCTGGCTGCTTAGTTAAGGTGTAGCAACATTTCGAAACTTGTTCGAATGACCCTCCAACTTTCTATGCATATGTACACCTATTGCGCGCCTACCGACGGTTCCGAGCGCTGTTACTTTGGATGGTTCGGTGGCTTCTTGATTGACTTGCTGACCTCTCGAGGGCAGAAGGCCCGTATATACGCAGTAGTCCTGTGTACCAGCTCGAACTCTGCCATCAGCTCATATCGGTCTCACGGAGGCTGAGGCTGAGGTTCTAATACACAAGCGCTAGAGAACTTCATCCGAGTGACGACTCATGGCTTGGAACGAAAAGTAGCCTTGCAACGACTTTGCGTCAGCCCATACTTTGCAATATCAAGAGAACCTCATGGCAACACCCGGAATCTATAACCTATTTTCCACATGAAAGAGTGCGGTGTCGTTCACACAGTGATCATTTCCGCCAAACATTTTAGCACACATCAAAACTACCTGGAAGCACCCAGGAGAGGAGCTGTGGGGCTGCTTCTCCAGTTGTACCTGGGATTGGGATGAAAAGACTGTAGTGGAGGCCGGTAAATAACGGTACCGCTATGTTCTGGGTGTCGAGTCTAGGGTGTCCTGACGGCTGGTTGAGTGTCGTGTTGTATCACCGGAGATAGTGCACTAGGCTTTTGAACTTCATTCGTAACCAGTAACCAAGCGGCGTTCGGTATTCAAGATTCTATCCTTGGTAGTCGTAATCAAGAGAAGTATGAGTACAGCCATCTGTAACCATAGGCTGTGGAAAATGCTGTGATAGTTTCACGTATAAAACTAAATTCTATCCCTGCTTCTGGTACGATATCGATATCTCCGATAATCTTACCTGGTATAGAGCAGTTGTTACCTACATAGACTGTGACCGAAAGCTTCTTCTTTGATTTTCGGTGTAAGTTTGGGGGTTCATTGCCTCTCCGAAACTCGGAGTAACATTAAATGACTTAGTCGTCCTCATACCCACCCCAGGAAGGTGCTGGCATACGAGCTTACTCTTTACCGTGTGGGGAGTCTTATGACTGCACCCTTGGCTGCATTTATCACATCTTCTGAGAAAGTTCTAGACTGTTAACCATTCAGGAGCCTGTTTCCGGAGTGCTTCCAGACGGTCAACTTTGAAGGTCATTTGACGCCAGTCAACTTTGACCCCCACCTCGGAGTCGCCAATATCTGGAGCCGGATGGATTCTGAGGGCCATCTAAATCCTGGTTGGCTAAGCACTGCATGAACAAACGTCCCTCAACAAAGATTATTATCATGGACATCTTCTTTACGCGCATAACATGTATCATCGCTGTTAGAATATCCTGCTTGGGTTACTTGCTTAACTCCGCGGCTGTATGAGAGCGGCCAACCCAGTCTTAACTCCGTGTGAGTATAGAGGGACTAGTAGATAGCTAATCAGAGGGAGTATCGTTTCTGTGCTTCTCTGAGCTCGCGAAGCAGTAGTTACACATTTATAACTGCCGCGATCTTTCCACAATTAGAGGCCTGTTCTCTCGACCCCGCACTGCACAAATCGGTATCTACCGTCCGAGACTCTAGTTGTGCAATTCTGGAGAAGCTTTGTAATGTAACTTCGAAGAGCATATTGATACTAACATACTGCTATAATTGAGAAGGAACGGTCAAAGTTGATCGGGGTCAAACGACCTTCAAAGTTGACCATCCGGAAGAACTCAGGCCTGTTCTAGTGGTGTCATGGGGGCGAGATTGTGTTGGGGAGGCACTAGGGCGGTGTCAGGTGGCATTGGGGAAGATGAAATTCAGTGTTTTTTTCGAAGGTGATGGATATTCTTCTGCGGAGTAGACCGTCTTATTGCATGCATGTTGTGTGTGCGCAACACAGATAAACTGTACACTGACTGCTACCGATCACATTATTGAGTCACTGGTGGATCCACAGTTGGGAAGTCCAGTGGTGGATGTCGGTCCACGAATTGACCCGAATCCAGCACCGGACTCGAACAAATAGTCAACTGTCCAATATCCCACAGTGTTATTACTGTCCTGGGATTAGACAACAGTTTCAACAGTTGTTAAAATAAGTTGTGGCAATGAGATTGTCAACTGTAGCCGCCGCCGGGATACTTGGACTAAACACTCTGAACTACGGTTCATATCGACTTTCGTGGTGTCGAAGCTGATGTAATGAGGGTTACTGTTATGCTCCGTGTCTGGGGGCAGCCCGTGCAGTACCATAATTGCATTGGTTCACAATGGTCCTTTTCGCAAATTTTTAGTGCACATAGAAGTGACTAAGTGCTCGCTGCCTTTCCGATCGTATCTGGAAAGTTCTCCCATCCTTTGAAACAGATCCTGTACCGTGCAATGAGGTTCGGATAACGGTCAGTGATTACACTTTGAACAACATATAGGCCCCCGATTTCATGATTTCGGATTAATACATAGGTGTGTCACAGAATGTTGTTGCCCAAGCTCTACATATCGAAGGATTTTAGTAGAAGTATGAGATTGAGCGCCAGGGAATTTCATAGAGGACTCAGACGCGAGGCTGACTGTGGAATCGCGGATGAGGTAAAAACCTAATTGCGGTAGTGAGAACGAGGAGTTATGGAAAACGGCTGACAAAGAGGATCTCATAGATATCAGCAGATCATCATGCATCTACTTAACACCCTCGGTAAGTACCCATTACAAATCTATTAATATAATCACAGTTGATTACTGATTATAAACGTCCGAACCTTATTGCATGGACCGCGGTACTACAGTAATCGCATGGACCGCGGTACTACAGTAATCGAACGTTCCCGAACTTTCAGGCGAACGTTTGAATAACCACTTAAATCTAGTGCGACGCTAACAGAAGGAGAAAAAACTTCTGATTGACGTAGTCGCTATGACATCCAAAGTCACCTATAGACACCGTCGTGTTCCCACACGGGGTTGTTGCACTTCCCCATTTGGGATGGCGATCATAAGATTTGGCCAGTCGATGGCCTGGGACGGCTCAGCCTGGTACAGATCGACTAATGAGCTTCCTAGACTGAAAAATGCGATACATTAGAGAAAAACCCAGCGTGGAGGGGATACACACGCAAGTGTTGCACAACTGTGACCCAGTTGCCAACATCATGATGATTTACAACTAAGTATCACAGCTCTCCGTGGCTGTGGGATTGGTATCCTAATTTAACACGCGCGGATGGCGGCATTGGAGAAACTCTAAGTAAGGTACTCTCAGTCACCTTGGTTTTTCCGGAATCCTTAGCTCGATTTGGGGTTGCTTTATAATGCCACTTGGGCATTGACTGCGAGCCCGCTCTACACTACCTCTAAGTCAATCGGAGATCAGGTATTTACACCCTATCTTCGATGATAGTGATGGTTGAAATTTTTCTAGTAGGGCTAGTTTGGCGGATTTATAGCAATCAAATCCTCCCCTTCCTGCCCTCGAGCCCGTTCATCATCCAGAGTCTTCATAAAAACCCATAGCGTCTACCTACTACATCACATCACCATCAAATACCCACCCTTCCAGCCCTTGAGCTCGTTTATTATTCAGAGAATTCGAAAGATCTCATAACACCCACCTACTACATCACATTACCATCACCATCACCATCACCACCATCACCACATCAACAATGGCCACAACCAAGAAGTTCACCATATTCAAAGGCGAAAACGACGGCAAGATCGTTGAGGCTACGACAGAGCGCTCTCTGAGCCCCGATGAAGTCCTAGTTCGAATCACGCACTCTGGTCTTTGCGGTACCGACTGTCACTTCCGCAAAGCGGGGATTGCGCTCGGCCATGAAGGTGTTGGTGTCGTCGAGGCAGTTGGTTCTAGCTGCACCACACGGAAAGTCGGCGAGATTGTAGGATGGGGTTATATCCACAAGGTATGAGCCTTCCTTTCCTTCCCCCCAACACAGCAGTAGTAGCTTTTTCTAACCCACACAGACTTGCAACAGCTGCCACCAATGTCTTTCCGGCAACGAGGTCTTTTGCCGCAACGCAGAAATGTACGGCTTTCACAACACAGACCAGGGATCTTTGGGCACCTACGCAGTGTGGAAGGAAGCATACGTCTTTGCGGTACCGTCCTCTTTGAGCCCCGCCAACGCCGCCCCACTCATGTGCGGCGGTGCCACCGTCTTCGCCGCAATCTACAACCACGGCATCAAAGCCACGCATAACGTCGGCGTGGTCGGAATCGGCGGGCTAGGACATCTTGCGATCCAGTTTTTGGCAAAGATGGGTTGCAACGTTATTGTATTCTCGAGTACAGAAGATAAGCGAGTGGAGGCTATGAAGCTCGGAGCAAGCGAGTTCTATGCTACAAAGGGCGTCAAGAAGTTGGAGGTCGAACATCTCCTGGATTACCTCCTGGTCACATCGAGTTATCTGCCAGACTGGAGCTTGTATCTGGATATCATGGAGAAGCAAGGGACGGTGTTCCCGTTGACGATTGCGGAGGGGTCTATGGAGATCCCGTACAGCACGTTCTTGCTGAATGGGTTGACGCTGATTGGTAGCATCGTCGCTACTCGATGGGTGCAGTATGTTTTTCCCCCGCATTTCTCCTGTAGAGTATTGCCACTGACTGGGCGTAGCAACGAGATGTTGGAGTTTGCGGCCCGTCACCAGATTCAGGCGATGATAGAGGAGTTCCCCATGTCAGCGGACGGAATCACCGAAGCATTCGACCGGTTGGATAATGGAAAGTTGAGGTACAGAGCTGTGCTGGTAAATTAGGGGGGGGGGGTTTTGATTCTAGGGAGGCAGGCGTTTTGTTGAATGGGTTGATGTGGGATTATGTGGAGCTTGGTAACGTAATGGAAATCAGTAATGTGATGATTCTGGGTAGTATTTTGGGTTCTATCGTTGTACTGGAAGCGCGTCGATTCTGAATGTGAATTCCTCTGATTGAGAACTTGCCATCGTATGAATATCAGGAGGCCTCTAAAAGCTTTTCTGCTCTTGGAGTAGATCCGAAAGTACATAGTCGTGTCAAAACCTACCTCTCACAGTCTCACAGAGAGTATACATTTAAGTACCTATTGGTGAAAGACTTTTCATTGTCGACGCCATAGAATGTGTCTTGTTGCATATATGGTTTATCTCCCTGGCGTATGGCTTCAGTTGGACTGATGCATAATCTCTCTAAGATGATGGTCATTTCATCCTCAGCTGGAGATGCCAGACTCAGCTGGAGATGCCAGCTGAGTGCGCATGCATGCGTACAAGACATACTCCGAATACCGCGTATATTAGTTCATGAATGTACCTGTACTTTAGAATATAAGCTTCTAGCAATCAGTCTTTCAACAGGTTATGAGCCCGGTTATCGCTACTATCTAAAATCTCACAATATTTCCTATGATCTCCTTCACGATCTCCAAAAGAGCCTCAAGAACCCTAAACCTTGTCACCATAGCAACAGCCATATAAACAGCACTAAAACTCAACACCATCACGAGCCATCTCCACGATCTCATGATGACTTCCTCTGAACCTGCCTTCAACAAGACCAGGTGGGGCAACATCCCTAAGCTCACTCATGACAACTATGACGAATGGAAAGACGACATGATTCTCATCCTGTCAGCCATGAAAGCATACGCAATCGTCACCGGAGAGGATCCTGAACCGCAGCCACTTGACTTTGACCACGATGACAACTATGATGATTGGAAAGCTAAGGAAGCCGAGGCTGCATCTAGGATCAGACTTTCCTGCTCCTCCAAAGTACGGCGCATCGTCAAAGGTATACGAAATCCTCACGAAATGTGGAACACACTAGAAACGAGTCTGGACACCGCTGGATCTTATATCGGCAGACAGGACATCCTTCGCCAGTTCCATGCTTGCCGACCTAAGGAGGACAAACTACTTAAAGCATACTTCACCAAGCTCAGTAACTACCGGATACAACTGGACCATACTGACGATGCAGTCACAGATCGAGATTTCCGCACGCAAATATTCACATCACTGCCATCTCAGTATGCGATGATATTAATGGTCCTAAAGCATAGAAGGCCCTTACCTACACCCTGTAACGGGCAGGGTCGGGCGCAAGTGATATGGATGTTGTAGAGCTGAACTCGAAGTGCGTATCGAGGAACAAGAATCAGAATATCTTTCAAAGTCGTACTATTGCTTGCTATACAAGAGAACGAGTAAAGAGAGAAGAAAAGGAAATCCTCCAACACCATCAACACTCTCTTTATATACAATTCGTCTGCCACCTCTCGAACCAT
>Ga0307515_10002357_pt1 | contig 41201 bp, 32 predicted proteins | sample 17_EM_MG_FD_194513 | JGI IMG/M metagenome (GOLD analysis project Ga0307515, IMG submission 194513) | Populus trichocarpa ectomycorrhiza microbial communities from riparian zone in the Pacific Northwest, United States - 17_EM | ecosystem: Host-associated > Plants > Roots > Unclassified | place... | reverse complement strand
AGGGCTATAACCTATTAAAATACTAGAGAGACTATAGGAGGTTATATTATAGGACTTTATCGTTAAGTTACTAAAGTTAAGAGATTCTATTACCGGATAAGATTATAATATAATCTTAGTAATAGTAGATAAGCTTATAAAGTGGGAATACTTTGTGGCATATATAGAAGAAATCTTAGTAAAAGATGTCGCTAGAATTTATATTAAAGAAGTGTTTATAAGATATAGAGTACTAAGTAAGATTATATTAGATAGAGATCTAAGATTTATAGCAGTATTCTAGGAGGTATTCTTAGCAGAGTAAGGAGTTTAAGTAGTAACTTTTACCGCATATTATTTATAAACAGACGGTTAAACGGAAAGATTAAATTAGATGCTAGAATAGTATCTAAGATATTATATTAATTACGTATAAAATAATTGGGTATTGCTATTACTAGTTATATAGTTTATATATAATATAATACTATAGGAAGGAATAGGCACATTACTATTTAAGGTAAATTACGGATATAAGCTAAGAACATTATTATTACTAAGGTAAGTAAAGAAAATAAGTAGTATAGCTAAAGAGAGAATAAAGACGTTAATAAATCTTTATATAGACCTTATGGAATTAATAAAGAAAGTATAAAAGAGAATAAAAAAGTACTATAATGCTAAGAGATCTAAGGGACTAGATCTTAAGGAGGGAGATAAAGTATGGCTACTATATAAAAATTTTAAGAGTTAACGGCTAAGTAAGAAGTTAAACTATATTAGACTAGGACCTTTTAAAATTATATAGAAAATTTCACTAGTTACGTTTAAGTTAAACTTACTAGCTAAGATAAAGATCTACCCTATATAGTATATTATAATACTAGAGCTAGTATATAGGAATATTAAGCTACTAGTTTATAAAGCAGATATATATAGAGGATAAGAGAAAGACAAATAGTAAGTTTTAAAGATTATTAGTTATAAAGATATTAACGAAGAAATATGGTATAAAGTTAAGTGGATAGGCTATACTAAGACTACCTAGGAACTACTAGAGAATTTAAAAAATGCTATAGAAAAGGTATAGGAGTATTAAAAGAGATTAGGTTAGGCAGTATTAATAAAAAAGGATCGCTAAAAAATGAATTACCTAAAGGGAACCTAAGAGGAGCAGTTACTAAACTACTTAAATTTATTTTCTTCCCGGATAGAAGAGAATCTATTCTTTTATTGCTAAGTTCTTATAAACCTTATTTTATAAGTTTTTACTTTTTAAAATAAACCTTTTTATAAACCTTCTTAAGACGGATTAACTAAGTGGACGCCGCAAGACGAGACTTAAGGGCCCGTTGCTAAGCATTAATAGCCTCCCGTTTAGTGTCTTAGAATTAGTATAGTTCCGCCAGAGTAATAAATAGTTTATTATCTAGCTATATAGTAGCAGATTAAATATAAAACCCTAAGATAAATTAGTTAAGGAACTAGATAACTATTAAGAGTAATAAGTTGCGTATATTTAATATTTAAGATAGAGTAAATGTTATAGGACGAATAAATATTCGCTTTAGTGCACTCTAAGTAAGAGGATAGTTATTGTAAAGATGGACTTACTAACGCAATATAAACTAACCCCTCTTTTAAATAGTGAGAATATAGAGATGGTATAATCTTACTAAGAGATAATATTGCAGTAATAGTATAAATACGACGAGCAGTTAAGGAAGAAGAAATTGCTTTAGGTATAATAAGTAATAATATTAACTAAATTAATTAGACGGATATTATACCTCTAGTAAATAACTTAGAGATATTTAAAATCTTTAAGGACGAAGATAAAGAGGAGGGAGATAGTATTACGGACGCTTTAAGTACAATATTACGACTACTTGGAGAGGAGTTAAAAGAAGCTAGTTAGTTAATTTAGGCACGGTCTAAAATAGAGCCGATAGAGCTATATAATAAGGAATAGTAACTAAGGTTATATAACGTAATTTGTATAATCTATAGGATCTATAAGATCCGTAATAGAGTAGATAGAGTATATATACCTTATATACTAAGGGGATTTCTTAAGAGTACGGTTGTATATTTAAAGGACTATAGTCCCTACCTAGATAGTTCTCTCCTTTATAGTAAATCTTAGAATATAATTAGAGTTAATCTATTAGGCAACTACTCCACTAGTTATTATTATATTGTTGACTTCTTGTTTACCTATATACCCAGCCCATTAATAAGTCTACCGTAGTTCCTGCTACAAGGCTTCGTTACAGGAGGCTTAACACTAAAAGGGAATACTCAACCGAGCATTTTCTTGCTTCTTTTCTTCTATAGATAGCATATGTCACAATTAGTATCAGTTTGGTAACAATTAGAGTATAGGAGGACTTACCGCCTTATTTGGAGCCTAAGTAGGCCCAAGTCAGGCTAATAGGGTATAACCGGTCCATATTGTATATAGAATTGGACTAATTAGGGCTTTGCTTTAATCTAGAAAAGTCCTAACTAGATAGCGCTAGATAAAATCATAAGCAGCTACTCTAGTAGTAAGCCAGCTGCTTATAATATATTCAATATAGACCGTATCCTCTGTTTAACTAACTGTGCTAAGCTAAGCCTTTTTCTACTATATTAACCCTAGGAACCCTTAGTTCCTTTATAGTATATTCTATTCCATACCGTAAATAAGTTAAAGGCATTTTTCCCCCATATAGATAGTATATAAGACTTTATACTTCCTATACTAAGCTTTACCCTAAACTTTTTTTGCTTTAAGTTCTAAATAGAACCTAATCTCTATACTAGCTAATATATATAAGGTAAATAGCAACCTTATATTATTACTAGCTACGTTTACATTTACTTAGCCAATATAGCAGTATGCTTTTACCAGCTAGTTACGTGTAAGTATTTCTATAAGCATTGCTAAATACCCTTTTCTTTCCAAATAGATTAGTATAGGGCGATAAATTGTCTTAAGTTAGGAGAAAAAAAGCTTTTCTATAAGCTATAACGTATTTAGCTTTGCTATTACTAAAGCCATTCACTAATCTAGAAAGGTTTGTCTTATAGCTCTCTAATATCTCTAGTTATTTTTGGTAGCGTTTAAAAGCAGTAAGTTTCTATTCTTAGTATAAATGGTCTTTTAGCTCTATAGATAGATCTATAGCTATTAAGGCTGTAGAGGATGTTCTCCTATTATAATAAAGCCTTATAGGAAATACTACGGTAGACTTATTAATAGGCTGGGTATATAGGTATAGAATAGTCAACAATATAAATATAACTGGTGGAGTGGTTACCTAATAAATTAACTCTAATTATATTCTAAGATTTACTACAAAGAAGAGAACTATCTAGGTAGGGACTGTAGTCCTTTAAATATATAATACTGTGCCTAAGAAATATACTAAGTATATTAGTACGTTACGTTCCTACGTTCCTATATTTCTATATTTTAAACTTATAACATAACTAACTATATAACTTAGTTACCCCTTATCCTATAGTTTAACTAGTTCTAGTACCTCCCGTGCTTTTATTACTAGTCTATTTATATATCTCCTTAATAGTGCTACTACTGCTAATATAAGGTCCGTAACACTATCCCCCTCCTCTTTATCTTTATCCTTAAAGATATCCCTTATCTCTAAGTTGTCTATTAGAGGTACGGCGTTCCCGTCTTTAATTTAATAACCTTTATTATTTCTAATACCTCCTATTAGATCCTCTGCGTCTAATCGTCGTAATTAGCTAGTAATATTTATTCTATTACTTAGTGAAGTTATACCGTCCTGTTCTTATTATACGGAGAAGAAATTAGTATATATTATAATCGCGGCTTTTGTCTAGTCGCTAACCTTCTTTATATACTAAGTATACGCAAGTAAATATACGGTTATTCTATAATATTTAATCCGTCTTTAACGCTAAATATATACGTCTTATTAATCTTTATAACCGTTTAGTTCCTTATTTAATTTACCTTAGGGTTTTATATATTAGTAGCGGCTAAAAGACTAAAGAGTAAGCTGGCCAAGGCCCTTACTAAAGTTTAATATTATTTTAACGAGGCGTCTCGGGCTCTAAAAGCTTAATTAAAAGCTTATACTCGCCTAAGCCGTCTAATAAAGGTCTATAAAAAGGTACGCTTAAAGGAGTTACGCCTTATTAAATAAGGTCTCTTTAATCTTAAGGCTAAAGAGGCTAAAAAGGATTCTAATTAAGATAAGGCGGAAACAACTAATATACTAGTAGTGGATCCCTTAAATAATCTAGCTCGCCTATTACCTTTAACTAATCCCTTTATTTTTAGCTCCTTTTTAATATTACCTAACCTATTTTCTTTTAATACTCCCATACCTTTCCTATAGCGTTTTTTAAATTCTATAGTAGTTCCTAGGTAGTCTTGTTATAGCCTATCCTCTTAACCTTATACTATATTTTATCGTTAATGTCCTTATAACTAATAATCTTTAAAACTTACTATTTATCTTCTTCTTGCCCTCTATATATATCTACTTCATAAACTAGTAGTTTAACATTCCCGTATACTAGCTCTAGTATCGCAATATACTATATAGGGTAGATTTTATTCTTAGCTGGTAAGTTTAACTTAAATATAACTAGTAAAATTTTTTATATAATTTTAAAAGGTCCTAGTCTAATATAGTCTAATTTCTTACTTAGTTGTCAGCTCTTAAAATTTTTATATAGTAGCTATACTTTATCCCCCTCTTTAAAATCTGGTCCCTTAGATCTCTTAGCATTATAGTACCTTTTTATTTTTATTTTTTACTGTTTTTGCTGATTCCATAAGGTCTACATAAAGATTTATTAATATCTTTATTCTTTCTTTAGCTATGCTACTCGTTTTCTTCGCTTATTATAGTAATAATAATATTCTTAGCTTATATCTGTAATTTGCCTTAAATGGTAATATGCCTATTCCTTCCTATAACGTTATATTATATATAAACTATATAACTAGTAATAGCGATACCTAATTGTTCTATGCGTAATTAATATAATATCTTAGATACTATTCTAGCGTCTAATTTAGTCTTTCTATCTATCTGTCTATCTGCGGATAATATATAGTAGAAGTTGCTGCTCTAACTCCTTATTCTACTAAGAATACCTCCTAGAATACTGCTACGAATCTTAAATCTCTATCTTACTTAGTGCTCTATATCTTATAAACACTTCTTTAATATAGATTCTAGCGATATCTTCTACTAAGATTTCTTCTATATATGCTATAAAGTAGCCCTATTTAGTTAACTTATCTACTATTACTAGGATTATATCGTACTCCTATTTAGTAATAAGATCTCTTAACTTTAGTAACTTAATAATAAAGTCCTATAATATGACCTCTTATAGTCTCTCTGGTATTTTAATAGGTTATAGCCCTCCATATAGCCTATGCCTTATTAGTTTATTCCTTTAACAATCTAGACATTCTTTTATTACTTTTCTAGCTATACCCTAGATTCTGTTAATAATGTATTCTTTCTAAAGTCTTAACACTAAGCCTATTGCTCCGTTATGTCCTTAAGTTATTCCCTTATAAAAGCCTTCTACAAAATGCTCTGCTATGCTCTTTAAGATATACTTTACTTCTTAATTTTTATATATATCTATCTGTAGATCTTCTAGTTATACCTTTAAAATTCTTTATACCTAAAAGCTTTCTGGTATCTTGTAGACCCTTTCTAGTTCTCTATCCTCTTAGATTGCTGCTAGCCTAGGGTAATTATATCTAAGCCAAATTAGGGTAATTAGAGAGAGCCAAGTCGCCTTAGATAAGATCTACCTCTGCCCTCTATAAAAGCTCTTATAATTATAGAGCTGTGGTAAATAATACTAGAGGCAATTCTAAGCTTAATATAACTGCGGCAACCTATCCCTTAACCCGCCAAAATTCGTCGACACGTTATCGATAAGGGCTAGCCAATAGAATCAATAAGATCAAGGCTCCGTGACCATACGCGTACTTTCGATTCTGTTGTTCCGCACGGACCACCTACCTTGTGGCGGGTTAAGGGATACATATCACTCTTAAAACACTACCTTATTCCGGAATGAGTCGATTGATCCAGAATGAAGCCAATCAAGGCGATACACGACTCATTCTGGAACAAGGACGACGAGTTCCGGAATGAGGCAGAAATGTTCCGCGTGTATCGGTATCAGTCGGAACACCAACCGCCTCAGCCCGGCGCGGGGACTTGGGAACCTTGTCAATTGCTGCTAGAGCTTACTACACCTCAAAATTTGTTATTACTACGCATTTGAAAAGCAAAAGCTTTTAAATCTGATGAGACTTCTTCCTTATAGGAGCAGTGAACTCTTTTGCATTTCCATTTTCTGATAAAAAATATACTTAACTGTATATTTACTATGGCTATCTCCACCCCCCTCACTCAACTACTCAACATCCAGCATCCCATCCTCCTCGCTGGCATGGGCCAAACATCGGGCGCGCCACTTGTCGCAGCCGTGTCGAATGCAGGAGGTATGGGTGTGTTGGGAGGCGTAAACTACACGCCTCAAATGCTTAGAGAGATGATCAAAGAAACCAAGGTCTATTTCCACTTGTTCTATAATATCGGATTCAATGCCCTGGTTGAGTTCTGAAGATATATAGGCGCTGTTGAAAGACCCACATTTGCACTTTGGTGTAGATCTGCTGCTCCCGCATGTTGGCGGAAACGCGCGGAAAACGAATGTAGGTTCCGGCTAAATATTACTCTAGCTGAGTACTCACTGATATCGGTTTAATCTGATATAGGTGGACTATACCAAAGGGGGCCTGAACGACCTCCTCGACGTGATAATTGAGGGCGGTGCAAAGCTCTTCGTTTCAGCTGTTGGAGTACCCCCTAAATGGGCAGTGGACAAGCTACACGCCGCAGGCATTCTGTATATGGTATTGGACACCTGTAGAAGTGGTGTTACGAGGAGAGGCTAACGTGTGTGTAGAATATCATAGGACATCCCAAGGTACGAAAAAAATTCGTGGCGGAGTTCAAAACAACTAAACCTTCTAGCATGTTCACAAAGCTTGCCAAGCCGGTGCAGATATTATTTGTGCCCAGGGAGGAGAGGCGGGCGGGCATACTGGAGATATACCATTTAGGTATGGTATATCTTTTTTGAATCCTCGCACTCCACAGCATCACCCTCGCTTTGCTGACTGAGATGTGTACAGCGTTCTCACTCCCGCATGCGCGGATATTTGCAAACAATACAAATCTCCATTGACCGGCCAACCCGTTCTATTAGTTGCCGCAGGTGGTGTTAATGACGGTCGAAGTCTAGCTGCTGCCTTGATGCTAGGCGCAAGCGCTGTTTGGATTGGGACAAGATTTGTCGCCGCTAAAGAGTCTGGGGCGTCTGAATTTGCTAAGAAATCGTAAGAGATTCTTCTGGTGTTTGCCTGTCCACGAATGATTGATATTGAGTGCCAAAGCGTCATTCAATCCGGATTTGACTCCACCGTAAAATCCCTGATATGGAGTGGACGACCGTTGCGAGCTCTCAAAAATCCTTATGTCGATGATTGGGAGAAAAACCGACAAGGGGAGATTAGAAGTCTTACTTCAAGAGGCATTATTCCCCTGGAGCATGAGTTGGATAAGTTGCACAGTGAAGGCAAGCTGACGGAAGAGATCGAGGATCAGGTTGCGCTGAGGTGAGTGTAAGGTACTTCGAATTTGGCCCTGATGCTGAAATATATTTAAATAGGCCAATGGGGATTGTGGCTGGGTTAGTCAATAAGGAGAATCAGACTGCGGGCGAAATTGTAAAAGATATAGTTGACGAGGCCTCGCTTTTGCTAAGCTCCGCTAACAGATTTGTAAATACATCTGCCAAATTGTAGACATTATACCGTTCAGACCCCCGACTCCATGCTCCCGAGATAACAAGAGACTTTCCTTGGACAAAAGTTAGCAATTAACGAACTTCGGTTTCTTAAAATCTTACCCCGTCACCTTTAATATCAACCATCATTTCTGGGAAGGTTTCATAAAACGTTTCTGTGAACCCCCAGAATCTTATGTCTCGGTGGTAGCGTTCGAATAGAGGGCTTGGATAATAAGCCTGTGTCACGCCGTCAAAGAAAAATGTATTTTCGAAACAGAAAGGCCAATCGAATTTAAGATATTGTGAGTAGCACCAAGATGTATCCTCAGTTTGAAATATTTCGGTGTGGTTCTGGACCAAACGCTCTCGAAGGGTTGGCCCGAGAAGAGCTAACCTAGCATGCAGCAAATATCTTTGACTTGATTACCAGGCAAAGGAGTCCAAAGTGATTGGGTGTTTCGTTCTTGCATGTGATGGCCTTTACACGTGCAAGTTAACCCTCTGCGCAATATTTATAGTTGGGGGCCACAGACTTTAGGCGAAGCCACTCAGGTACTTTCTCTAACTCTTCTTTAGTCGCATTTAAATAATACTATTGAAGTGAGTGGGCATTTGCTATAACAAAACAGCACTCATACTGACCTTAAGCAATTTGAAGCTTTTGTATGCTGCAGCAAGTCTCTCTAGCTTACCCAAATGACGGAATAAGAACTCATCAACTTCTTTAAGAATACGAAGTGCTGGGCTCTGCATCCATTAAGAGAAAGTAGACCACCCTTCTTTGATACCTCGATAAAGTAGGCCTGCTTCCACATCTTCTGAGTTTAGGATGGCGCTTCCTAGTCGAAATAAGAAGACCTTGTCGAATAACTGGCTGCTTTCTTCCATATCGGACAAAGAGCATTTGGTGTTGAAGGAGCCCCAGGCCGAGCAGGATTTCCAATGTGTAGGATGAAAGGGCTTGGACATCTTCACGAAGGGCCGAATACTTCCTGCATGAAAGGAGCAAACGCGGCAGTGCTCGGCAGTCTGGTACACTTAAACTACCTGAAGGTATCATGTTTTTATCAACGGCGTCTAGGTTAAAGTTTATACCAAGTGATGCATCATGCACAAGACTATCCATAGCTTGCAGTCCATCCAGATCGCAAGGATGATTTGGTACGACACTGCTACTGAAAGGGACGGGGTCGAATGTTGCCGGATCTATTCGCTCGGATTCTTCTGCTTGGTGATTTGAATCATTGGACTATGGTTCAACATTTGCGGACCCTTCTTGACTGTCAGTGAAATTTTCAAAGCAAGGCGGTTAAAACTGTAATGGGAACCTTACCACTACCACTCGCAGGAGATATTGGAGGCGCCGCTCTACCGACAATCTCATTCCCAACAACACTTTAAACGCTGTCAATCACATCTTGTAGCCCCTCATTCTCTTGCCGAAGCTGTTCGATTTCGCCTAAGAGTGAAGCGGTTGCACCATTTCTATCCTGATCGCGGAGTATCTGAATAGCTTTTTCTAGCTCTGCAATATGGGTTTTGATCTTTTCTCGTAAAGACCTTTGGGCTTCTCTATCAATAGCTCGCTTTCGCTCTCGGCGCTCCTGTTCACCTAAGCAGCTGGCTCTCCTCTTCTGCTTCTTGATGATCTGGAGAACTGCCGTATCGTGGGGTTTTAGTGTACACGTATGTTTCGACTGCCATAGCCTGTTTAGGGGTTTGGTTTTGTTTGCATATTCGACGCTAGTGGAAGGTGAAAAATGATGATTCCAATTAAACTAAGTTACTGGCTACAATTTCGACGGCCTCCACTGCGGTTTGCGCTTTTGAGCGAACGCAGCTAGTCCCTCTTTTGCATTTTCGCCCCGCAAAAGAGCTTCGTTGAATCTCTGGTGAACAAGCTCCGTTGCACGCTCAACACTGGAAGTCTCCCACGCCTCTCTTAGTGAAGCACGGGTTACAATGGCTGAATCCGGTGATATATTTGCGATGCCATTCGCAAGTTTGATTGCCTCGTCAACTACCGTGTCGGGGGAGGGGGAAATCTTATTTACGAGGTGAAGGTCTCGAGCCTCTTGAGCGGTAAGTTGCCGTCCTGTCAGCGCTATCTCGCTGGCGATTGGAAGCCCGACATTCCGAACCAGCCTCGCAGGCCCTCCAGCTGCTGCATAGATTCCTCGTAGAGCTTCAGGAAGTCCGAAAGTCGCCGTTGGGGATGCCACCACCATATCACTGTGCCATATTAGCTGGAATAGATTCTTGGCCTGGACTTAGAAACATACCAGTTAAGGATGATCTCGAAACCCCCTCCGAGAGCAAAACCATTTACGGCAGCTATAATGGGTTTCTTTCCACTTCGTCGACTTATGCCGGCAAAACCGCCGGGTGGATGACGCATTAATGCGGGCGATGGCTTGACTGGACTCGATCGAAGCTTCCCAAGCTCAATGAGGTCTTGCCCAGCACAGAATGCCTTCTTTCCCGCTCCAGTAATAATAGCTACTCGAAGGTTGGGTTCCTTATCAAACCATTCGAACACCTGCTCCATTTCCCAATGTCCTGCAAAGGGAATTGAGTTCATTGCCTTTTCGCGATTTATAGTAACGAGAAGCACATAGGGTGCGGGATAAGAGAGAATGCAAAAGGTGATTTTGGGTGGCTGAATGGCAGGTTTTACAGATTCTGACATGATTGCAATAACTGCGACGGGTGCTAAAGGACTTGTGGGATAGCTAAAAATATAATAAAAACAAGAGCTTTTGATGGAGAAGGTTGCCTTTTGTTAGTTCACTAGAAGGAAAAGCGCTCGCGATGGAACTCCGCACTGCACATAAGCTTGTAGAGCAAAGGGCCGAGGTTGAAAGCTGACTCTAGTATTGCCTGCTCCGAATCCGATCCGGTTAATCACAAGGGACGGAATTCCATGACACAAGTGTGACAATTCCAATTCATTTGGCATGAGGCGTTGCCTACGGACTTTACATGACTTGGATAGTAGGGATGTAGAGCTTAGGACGGGTGCTATGAAATTAATTTTCATGAATTTTTCGAGAGACTCTATATCATAGTTTACTGTCATTGGCAAACTCTAAAACGATTTGAGCTGAAACTACGAGCCCGTATTGCTTGACCTAGATATGTTTAGTGAGCGTTATATGTAGCCCGGAAAGGTTGATTTGCTACATGTTTATGAAGGATTACAATGGACGGAGCATCTTAAATATAATGCTCGATTCGGGCGTGCATACTCAATGATTGGGTATCTTACTCTCTCAAACCCCAACGCCAGAATTCCAATTCCCCTCTGATGACCTATACGACTTGCCATTAAGCACACCTGAGCTTAGTAGTCGTCAAGCAGCTGCTGTGGCGCTGCCATGCTCATCCTTAACTGTCTCTCTCTCTGCTTCGCCTGCAGCTCTAGCCTATCAACTGCATAACTCAACCTCTCCTTCTTCTGCCTAAGCTGCTTATACTTGAGTTCCTCTAGCGCGCTCATGCCTTTCCCTTCGCCAGCCGTACCTCCCGCTCCACCTGCTCTGCTAGTACGACCAGAGTTGCTAGGCCGGAAGGCGAATGTGCTGGAACCACCTTGTGATAGTCGGCCCTCGTTCAGGTCGCATTTCGCAATTAGGGATTGCTCGCGGCGTTCAAGTTTGTCGAGGTGGTTGGAGACGCGTTGGAGGAGTGATTCAACCTCAGGGCGGATTTCAGAGAGGAGGGCGGATTGTGCGGAGTGCAGGTCCGGTTCGGAAATTAGTTCGAAGTGCTGCAAGGAATATTGTTAGTTAAAGGCTTGGCCATGGTTGTAGCGAGAGTAGAGGTAGGGCGAGCTGTAAGGCAGAGAATTTAGGGAGAGGTAAGACTTGAGGAATTATAACTTACGCGGGTGGTTTGCAAGACTTTGGATAACCGTGGGAAGTCATTGACGCCAGAGTCCAGAATAGAGATAGAGGAGTCCAACAGTTGCATGCTAGTGCGGAGAGAGGAAACGCAACCTTCGAGCGATGAAGTCATTTTGGATTCTATGTCTACAAGCAGCAACTAAGGGAAGTAGTTACTCAAGCCTTATAGGTTGTCAATGCATAATTCTGTCGTGATTCTGGTGTGGTGTTTACATCCTGCACTAAAAGCAGCACTGGTTTCTCGCTAAAGCAGCATCGCGCATGGCGGCTTTGCCCGAGCCTCAATCGCCGAAACCTTCACAAAGCTCGAAAGGAACCTTATCCAACGACTTCGCGGAACCAACCCAAACACCTCCACCTCCTCTCAATCGCTACCGAAATGTCTCTTCTTGGCAAAAAGTTCCCGGCGCCTATCGGTATGACGCTCTACATCCCCAATTGAGATTACGATGGGTGAAGAGATGTCAAAGTGCTGACGAATTTGTAACCGCAGCTAAGCCTATGGCTCCATTTTACGTTGCCGGTACGTCCCCTCGCTATTTACGGCGCCTTTAAGACTTCAAGAAGGCCAGAAGCTGGCTAGAAGCTGGTTTCGGGGATAAAATTTAGTCTATATAGAAAACACGTATCTGGATGCTAATCGGACAATGCTGATAAAAGTGTCTTAGGCGTCGTGATCCTGTACGGCATCAACTCGTTCGCAAATGTGTTGGCAAGCTGTCAGTTCCCCCTCGGATACCACTCTTCCCTCGGTCCCGGTGCCCATGCCGTACTGAGGAAGGGACAATAATTCCGGATACCCGGTTATCAGGTTCAAAAAGTTAATGCATGTAACTACAGCCGACGAATACAAGAATGACCCGCGAAACCCAAATGCAAAGTCGACTTCGTCAAGTGATAAGCACTAGATGTGGTAATGAAGTGGACGAGACGGGGTTGGGCCGGGATGGTGTACAATAGCTGTGCGCGTTTGAGCATAGTAGCCTGTCAGATTCATCATGAGCATGCTGTATAGAGTTATTACAATCGGATCATAACTGCTCTTTCGAGTAATTGCGACGGTTGCTACGTGTGAGTCTGTCCAGGCCTTAGGGAACTTTGGGTCATGGAGGAGCTTTTGGCCTACAGTCTATATGAATGACTGCAGTCGAATAATGTAGGTATCTATCAAGTGTTCTAAATACGGGTTGAAACATGGTTCATCTTCAGTAATTCTGGCTACTTTTGCTTCATGCTCTTCAAATATATTTCTATTCTAGTCCGCCAATGCGCATAGTTGATCTATTTTGCGACATTCACATGTCCATTGTCGAGCCCAGCGGCGTATTCTCAGTTACCAGTGAGGTGACTCATAGCTGGACTCTCCGTGGTTGGTTATCTGTGCTGGCCACACCATATCTGCTTAGGAAAGTTGGATAATTCGTCACGATAGACGATAACTTACCAAAGGCAAGAGCTTTGACTGGGCTGGATTGATTTATGCTGAAGCACGTCAATGCCAAGAAGCGGTGAAGGCCGCCGCCGGGTCGTGGATCTGTACGTGAATCTGCGTGGATCTGCATGGTGGTGTTGACTTTACCTTGTTTATGTTTCAACTAATTGGTACAATGTTTTGTGGGTTAGACGGGGAAGGCATATACGGGGTAAGGTGGCTGGAAAATTCTCTCACAAACCTTGCATGGGTTTTGGGCAGGAAGCACTCAGAATAACCAGCAAAGTTGAAATATCACGGACAAGCCGGCCAATGGCTGAGTCTTGCTCAAAAGGTGGTTTGATACCATAGGTCCCAGAACATTGGGCCACGTCACGGATGACGGTTCGGTCCGAAGTGTGAGCGGAAGGTCTGCAGGCGAATGCGGAAAGAGTTCCAGGTGGTGAAGTACTTTCGTACTTTTGGGATAGACGTGCGTGGTGCTCGTGGCTTTGAGTGAGTGGCTCACAACCTATCCTCCGACTGGGAATCCATTGTGTGGGGCCTAATTAATTGAGACGCCAAATATTGACAGCCGCGATATCGAATATTTAGCAGCAGGTAAGATAGCATCGCATGAACGTTTCTTGGCGTTGAGATGTTGATTAGATCGACACGTGTTGAGTCGTGTGTCGACCGGTATCCCTGGCAGAGGCACATCAAAATCTCGATTGTGAAGGCGCTTCGAAAATATATGGCTGCCTGGCTTTGAAAAAGGCAGATGAAAAAGAAGGCGGACAAAGCGGAGTAAACACGACAATATTTCACTATTCTGCTCCCAATTTCTTGTCTAGAGCTGTGGATGCGCAGCTTCAAGATCAGGGTTATGTGGTTGATAGGCCATCACTTTGCTGATTTCCTCGGACGGGTGATCAAAGAAAGCGGATATTCCTGTGTCAAGTGACTTCGAATGATAGTGGAGCGCGGACTATGGAGTAATTGGGCCGAAAAGGCGACAGGAGGCGTGCGGGGTATGGATAATTGACAACAAGAGTGCAAATGATAGGAGGCCTCCTAGAAGCTAGAAGCTCAATTCAGACTTTGCTGCAACTTTTGGTTTAAGTAGTGATCTCGAATTCTCTAGCAGCGTGATGAGCTTATCTCGACGTTCTGCCGGCCCTTCCGCTGTTTCGCCACAACAATTCAGTGGGTGACGGGCATTGAACAAAGGGTGGCATCCATTACCAGATTTTGCAAAAACACGAATAGGGCGTGCCACCTGAGGCCTGCATGCTGGACTCTGCTGATATAGGACGACAGTCGTTAGTCCTTGGGCAGATTCATGCCTGAGACCTAGGCCCCTTCTGCATGGGGCCTGTTGACGATCCCGGGCGAGTAGGAAACGTATTCCGTAGCTGCGACGAGGGCCTCCGGTGCTGGCAGGATTGGAAGTTCCCGAGTTATTAAATAGCCATGCTGGGGAGATTGATAAATAAAATGAGCGAAAGACGCGTCTATGTATGCATAAAGGGGAAAGGCGTAGGGTGAGGGGCGTCAGCTGGACGAAGCGTGACCGTGTATTTGATTGAGCGTCTGAAACGCCTTGAGGCATTTTTGAGGATATTTGTAAATCCGAATGGCAATCCGACTGGGATTTGGGCGTGCCAACACGGCACTGGTCACTATTTGCGGTCGACAGAGAGAATTATTCAAAAGAAAAGGCGGCGATCTGCTTTTTGCGCACCTTTTTTTGGCATCCGGCCCCTCGTCGCTGCCAAGAACGCTAAGCGGTGTCGCGGCAAGTCCAAGGTTCTGAGGGCGGAGCCAGCAACTCACTCCAACTTCCTTTCACCTACCGACTCCATCCCAACTTCACCTTCACTCAGTACAGAGTGATTCTTGTTGAAGCAACGTGCTTATAAAAGAGCAGCTTCCATCTTCCTCTTCTTACGACCGCTGTCGTCCGCCTCCAGCCCGTGCACTGCCACAAGTGCAACCGTCCGTCGGGCCTCAATCTACTTCCACGCCCTGTACAGCGGACTGTCCGTGAAAGGTGTGTGATCACCGGCATTCACCCTCACGCCCTTCCTTTTTCACGAGTAGTTCCCAACCTCCCAACTTCGTCTTCCTGCACCTTCCGGGTGAACCATTCGATTTCAATCGTGTTGTTGTCACTTGCTCGCAGCTGACACACCGCCTTGTGGCAAAGCCTTACTGACCGGACACTCTAATCAGGCTGAACCTTTCTCACGACCCAAACCTTCCCCTTCCCACCCCTTGAACAAGAACTACAAATACCTCTACGCCACAAGGACAACCTTCAGGTTGACCTCCCTCTCAGCATGACGACAATGGTACGCCCTCGCCCCGCTACTGAACCCCAAGTACGAGGCATAGCCTTACAGTCCACATCCTATCATTACGTACACTAACGTGCACAAAAGGATCTCCGCGTCGGCAACAAGTACCGCATCGGCCGAAAGATTGGCAGTGGCAGCTTTGGTGACATCTATCTGGGTGCGTCTTTCAACCAACGTGTCTTGCCCCCAATCCCTTACTAATTGTCTACGTAGGCACCAACATCATCTCCGGTGAAGAAATTGCTATCAAGCTCGAGAGCGTCAAAGCTAAGCACCCCCAACTCGAATACGAAGCTAGAGTATACAAGTCCCTTGCTGGTGGAGTTGGCATCCCCTTTGTCCGTTGGTTCGGCACAGAATGTGACTATAATGCTATGGTTTTGGACCTTCTTGGACCCAGCTTGGAGGACTTGTTCAACTTCTGCAACCGGAAGTTCTCCCTAAAGACCGTCCTTTTGCTCGCCGACCAGCTCATTTCTCGCATTGAGTACATCCACGCTAAATCTTTCATTCATCGTGATATTAAGCCGGATAACTTCCTCATGGGCATTGGCAAACGTGGCAACCAGGTCAACGTGATCGATTTTGGTCTAGCCAAGAAGTACCGTGACCCGAAGACTCACTTCCACATCCCGTACCGTGAGAACAAGAACTTGACTGGCACTGCCCGTTATGCCAGCATCAACACTCATTTGGGAGTTGGTATGATATATTTTGCCCTGTTATTCTACTATTTTCACGCTGACGATCAATAGAACAATCTCGCCGTGATGACATGGAGTCTCTCGGATATGTGATGCTCTACTTCTGCCGCGGCTCCCTTCCCTGGCAAGGACTTAAGGCTGCTACCAAGAAGCAGAAGTACGATCGTATCATGGAGAAGAAGATGACCACCCCCACCGAAGTTCTGTGCCGTGGCTTCCCTAATGAGTTTGCCATTTACCTTAACTATACTCGCTCCCTTAGGTTCGACGACAAGCCCGACTATTCATACCTCCGCAAGATCTTCCGTGACCTCTTTGTTCGCGAGGGATTTCAGTACGACTATGTCTTCGACTGGACTGTCTACAAATACCAGAAGAATGCCCAAGCAATTGCCCAGGCTGCTGGCAACCAAGGCCAAGCCGACGAGGCTGAGGACAAGGCCGGTCGCGGTCGTCATGTCACCACAGCTACCAATGCTGCTACTGGTGGGCAGACTGCTGCGGCCGGCACTGTCAACGACAAGCGTCGAGGTCCCATCAATCCGCGTCAAGAGGGCACTGGAATGTGAGTTTCGATATATCTGATCCTTGTAAGGGACTCTTCTCCTCTGCGTTTAGTGTTCGATGATGACGCTTGGCGCGGGGGATATTATCGTCAGAGTTTACTAATCCTTGTCCAACAACTTTAGGCAGCTTCGTTCTTCAAAGCGTGGCGGTGGGGATCAGTACCCATCCGGTGGCTACTGATTCTTGATGCAGCGTATGATCTGACATCTCTCAAACCTTTCTTAGTGGACTTTTGCTGTAGGGCTACAGTCCATCTCCTCATGTCAACCTGTGGGAAACGCGGCATTGCCGTCCTATGACCGCATCTGGATGGCAGTCCACTTTCCTCTCGATCAGCACACAGGTTTCTGTTCGTCGATTTGCTTTCATAGGACCAGGCTTACGACTTCTTATTCTCAACTCGCGCTGACCATGGTTACTGGATCTCTAGTAGCCTTGCAAACTCATTATTTTCTGCAATGAGCTACTCTAGGAATCATCCAACCTGGTATATGAACTTTGGACTGTTTGAATGGCCGTTTCAGAATCTTCATTCTGCTTTTAAGTGAGATAACATTCAATACGAAAACGGAAATAGGCGAACTTCACAATTCGAATATGGCAGGTTGTCTCCGACAGTTCAACTGGACAGAGTTATAAGAGGATCGACGGTCTTTGATTGTTTTGCGGCACTCCACTCATACACTTAATCCCCTAAACACTTGTTTTTGTTTGCTTTTGATTTCACATAGCATCCTTCTGCGTTCAATCACGGCATGGTCTGCCAGCGACTGGGGAGGTTTTCAGACTTTAAGGGGACGATAACACTAAATTGCAAATAGCGGAATCGAGAGTTGGTATCTGTTGCGGAAGTTCAGCCGGGGGTAAGGTGAGGTGGGAGATAGGGCTGGCGGCGGATCACAATGGCTGGAAATAATACGTTGTGGATATCTGGTACTGGAGGCTTGTGGAACGGCATGTTATGTTTAGGGTCGCTTCCGGGGAGGTTGACGAACTACGCTGCCGTTGTGGTCCGGTGGGACCGTTGCTTGAGTTAGAATAGTTGTTTGCTTTCAATTTACGACTTCTCTCCTTTCACTCGTGATATTTTCGATAATTTAACGGGATTTGTGACTAGAAACTGTCGATGGCCTTCCAAGGCTGGGATTGCTAACTGACATGTATGCCAAGCGTTATTGGTTCATAATTTACCCATCTAAAATGGCTTAGTGCACCTTCTCTCTTTCAACATCGACAACTTTTCCAGTCCAACGCGTAGCGACAGTAATTTGCCTCAACACACCGGAGAGGGGTTATACTCACTGTCATGCTTGCAGCGCGGAGATTCCCCTTGGTTTGTTTGTCATGCAGACTGAAAATTCTTACTTCAACACGTCGCAGCGGCGGCAAATTCGCTGAAGAAGTGCTGCATGCTCAAAGAATTGGACTGTCCCAATACTTCCAATTATTCCCAGCTAGCCATAATAATCCTTCTTTGAGAAAATTCTCATCTATCACGAGCGATTTCGTTGGAACCACCGAAAGCCAAATCAATGGCGCCGAAACATCTAACGATGCAGATTCGTTTTCTTCACAACCACCGCCAACAGAGATTGAAGAATCAGTTCGGAGTGCGAGACGAATTTTTGGCGACACGCTTCCGAGAGGATACTTAAGTGAAGAGGAATATGCGGTTTACGAAAGATTGTATGGAACGCCACTCATGACCGCAAAAGTTGTTAGTGTAGAGGGAGAGGACAATGTTGAGGCAGGCCTGAGAGAAATAGAGGAAGTGGAAAAGAGTGGCATGCCTATCTTGCTTAGGCAGGTTGAGGATGGAGAATTGGAAGAAGTGCAGGTATTTGAGGGCCATAGTCACCAGATCGATAATGAGGGAGTGGAGGAGGTTTTGGGGAGCCAGCAAATACTGTCAGAAGAAAGGACGGAGGGAGAGGCCGAATATCAGATACAAGATTATTACCAGGCTATCTACGAAAAATCACGGCCTTCAGAATACGAAGAAGTCGAAGATATTGAGGATTCTGAGGAAGCAGAAGGTTTTATGCGCGCGCACCCTTTGACAGTTGCAGGTCGATTCCGACCTTCGCCATCCACCGTCTATCTTCCCAGAGAGGCCTTCGTTGATCCTATTTCGGCCCTCCTATCGCGTGCCTCTAACAAACATCTCTCTGAAACAGCGTTTCGTATTTTCGGTGGCCCTGGTCTACCTCATTCCGCTACTACTGCTCGCGCCAGTGAAGGCAAGGAGCAGAAGGCTATCCCTCTGGACCCTTCACAGAATGAGATGGGGAATATTGAAGGAGATGTTTATATGGCAGCTGTAATGCCAGGAACATATGCCACTGTTATGAGCACGATTGTGGAAGTGCGTCGAAGGCTTGGCGCTGCTTGGATCGAGGGCCTTATGCGCAAGGCAGGTGGTCCGCTCATCCTTGACGCTGGTGCAGGCGGTGCGGCTATCGTCGCATGGCGTGAAGTACTACAAGCGGAATGGCAGCGCATGCAAGAAGTGTCAGGCGGCGATATAACTGAACCTGTTCCGCTAGGCAAAGCTGCAGTATTGACAGGCTCCGATGCTTTACGGCATCGCGCGAGCAGGCTGCTGGAGAATACGTCATTCCTTCCGCGCCTCCCTGACACAATTCCTTCTGCTGAACAAACGAACGGGCAGCAACCTAGAAAATTCTATGATATTATCATTGCCCCCCATGCTTTATGGCCCTTGCGCCAGGAATACATGCGCAAAGAACAAGTTGAAAAACTCTGGTCATTGCTCAACCCGTCTGGCGGTGTTCTCATTCTTCTAGAGAAAGGGCTACCGCGTGGTTTCGAGATCATAGCAGCGGCCCGATCTCATCTTCTGGAAAAGCATATATCCTCCCCAGGGTCTAGCGAATTCGAAACACCACTCGAATCCCAATCTCCTGACTCTGCTGAAGATACTAGATTCACCAGAAAGGAAGCTGGAATGATTGTTGCACCCTGCACCAACCATTCTGCCTGTCCTATGTACCAAACTCCCGGTGTAAGCAAGGGACGGAAGGATTTCTGCTACTTTAGTCAGAGGTACATACGTCCTCCATATCTGCAAAGGATCTTGCAGGCGAAAGATTGCAATCACGAGGACGTGCAGTTTAGCTACCTCGCCGTTCAACGTGGGCGGGACCAGCGGAAACCGGAGCACGATATCCTTGGTAACGGTATTATACAAGGTGACGAAGCAACCGATGCAGCCTTCGAAGGGCATGAGTTTGTTGATGAAGCTGCCAGAACTGGAGGGGACAAAACGGAGGTCGAGGCTGGCCAGGCCGAATCACCGCAGATAAAGACGGAAGTTAACACTCTGACACTGCCCCGAATCATTCTGCCGGCCCTCAAACGCCGTGGTCATATCATCTTGGATGTTTGTACGCCCGCGGGGAAACTCGAGCGTTGGACCGTTCCCCGCAGCTTTAGCAAGCAAGCATTCCGCGATGCACGCAAAGCGCGGTGGGGTGACCTTTGGGCGTTGGGCGCGAAGACTCGTATCCCGCGGAGCGTAAGGCTGGGTAGGCCGCGGGACGAAGAGGGTAAAAAGACAGACAAAGGGAAGAAGAAGCGGAAACAGTTGATAGAAATCGGCGTGGACTCTGAAGGCAATGCTATGGAAGATGATATGAGGATGAAAACAGGTGGTAGATATCAACAAGACCGGAAAGATAGGAAAACAGGAAGGAAGGGCAGGAGGCCGAAGGAGGCCAATCTTTTTGACGAATGAATGAGGTGAAGTCAGTTTATGTAAATTGTGTACACTATGTACAATATCTAGAGGTGGAAAGCACAGACAGGTTCTGGAATGGATCGCTGGGCGATGATCAATATATGAACATGTAAGATACTATGTATGAGTAAAGGAAAAAGATTTGAAAAAAAGATTGAATATCCAGGCTTCGCTGCTTACAAGTTGCATGTTCCGCTTGGAACAATACTTTATATACTGTTTTGACTCGTGAAACTTTCGTTGCCGGCTTTCGCTCGACGTCAACCGAGAAAGGTCATGAACCTCAGAGCTCGAGGCTTCATGCTCATCTACTCCTCACCCCACCCATCCAATGAAGAAAATAAAGGAAAACATGGCCGTCACCCAAGGCGGTGCTGGTTACAATAAACTAGCCCGTCCCGACGAGCTCATCTCCACGCCGAATAGTCAGCACGAGACCTCCGCTATACCGCCGCTGCACTCTATCAAGCGCAAGCTCGACGATGTCGAACCTCCAACAGCATCCTCAGATGGCGAACCTTATATCAAGCGAACACGGCCGGACAGCCTCCCACCCTCACAAGAGCTGGATAACGCGTCTACTCCCAGCTCCAAGAATTCTAGTGTTGAAGTTAAGAGTTTAGGCAACTGTTCTAAGCCGCAACACCAGCCGATCCGACCCCTTGATCCTGCATTTGGCCAACGAAGACAACTTCCAGGTTTAGATGATGAGGAAGGAGAATTTTCTGACAGCTCTACGAACGAGGCATTGACGTATCTCCGTAACGTGAGGTGAGCAAGCTCCATGTACTTTTTATCTAAAGTTCGACGCTCAAGACCACTTTATTATAGACACCCAAACATCCTATTCCACATCCCTAAGACACACAAGTGGTCTGAGAAACAAGCAAGGCTAATTTCGGTGTGGTTCTGCTAGATCCGAAGCTTACGGCATCCCCCATATCCTCGCCGCTCCCGCTCCCGCCGTCCCTGAAGGCACGCCCGACGACTCAATATACAACACCGGGTATGGCGACACGCGAGGGTTTTACTCAGACGGCGCATACGTCGCCGCACCAACCATCGGGCCAATCCTCCCCGCACCCCTATCAACCCGCACACAAGACGAGAGCAGCGACACCCAAACCGCCTCTCTCCACACCACAGACCCCCAGGACGCATATCGCACCCGCCTCCGGAGCCGCTACAACCACCTCAGGACCTTCCTGACCACCGAACCCCCTTCCTCAGCGCTGGGACGCCTGGCATCCTCGCCGAACACGCTCATCACCTTCCCCGCGCAGAACCACAGGGCCTTCAGCACCTGGGTCGCCACCGTGCGCCACGCCTTCCCGACGCCGGCGCAGCTCTCGCAAATGACGCATCCGACCGTCCTCCGCGTGCTGCGCGTCGTCATGGCGACGCTGAAGCGGCACCGGAATATCGGCCCGACGCAGAGTTGCTGGGCGTGGGGTCTGCTGGGGCGGCTGCAGGAGGTGGGCACGCTGGCGAATGAGGAGGTGGCGGTTGTGAGGGAGCTCGGGAAAAGGGCGGTTTGGGTTCGGTGCGGGTTTTTGGGCGGCGTGCTTGCGGAGGGCACGGCGGGGTTTGGGGGGAGTGATGGGCTGGAGCAGGATGGCTTTGGGGGGGCGGATGATGGATTGGGAGAGGAGGAAGGGAGACTCGGTGCTGAAGTGACTAACGACGAGGTCGAGGATGAGGCCGGGTTGGTGGAAGAGGATCTACCGACAGTGGGGGGTGTTGATGGCGCTGCAGACTCTGTGTGGGGTAATGATGCAGAAAGGGAAACCCTGACACAGTTGAGCGAAACGCCCGCGGGACCAGACGCTCCGCAAGACCACCACAGCGGAACAGATAGTCCCCACTCAGATGCTATGTCTATTTCCGCATCCGAAGACGGCGAGATATCGGATTCCCCGCCGGTGGACTCGATGGAGTCAGCTAAGCAGCGTCTATTATCTAAACTAGCAGCTTCAGCGTCCTCACCTGAAGACGAAACTGAGTTCGATGGGGATGGCGGAATGGACATACAGACATATTCGAGAGGACGCCAGGCCAACGTCTCCAGCGTTCCCAGGCGGCGAAACACATCTTCTCCGCTCTCGTCTCCAGACCACAAAGCTGGAGCCAGTGAGGACAGTAGGGTGAGGAAGGGGAAAAGATCTCATGAACGACACCAGCAATACAACGGATATAACAGAAGGAGAAGAGACATCCTACTCCCACCCTCGCGATACGAAGCCGGGGCACGACGTTTGCAGGAAGTTAGTAAGGAAAGCAAGAATGAGAAACTTGGTAAAGAAGCGGAAGAAGTGCCAAACGCAAATACCATGGCGACTATAGATATGATCATTACAATTGCGGGCGAGTTCTACGGGCAAAGGGACTTGCTTGAGTTTCGGGAGGCTTGGGGAGGTGAGAAGTCAGATTAGGGTGCAATTGAAGACTGGAAGCATGTTGAAACTCGGTCTGTGTTCACGGTACGAACGCGCTTAGCCAGAGATGGAGTTTTGCCGCCACCACGGCCTTAGGGGCTTGTTGGATGTTTCATTTTGCTTGTAATGGTTCCCTGTTAATTCGGCAGGCTCGTAGTCAAGTAGTATGATACCCATTCAGTGCTCCATAGCAAGCAGGTAGTCAATGCAGAAGCGGAAAAGTAAGGCAACGGTATTTAGTGTTTGTTATTCTTGTGCCGGTGAAAAATTAACTCCCCTGGCAGCTGATTAACTAAGCTCCATCTTCCCAATCAAAACAACCAAACGCGCCAATAACACCAGCAGCTCAACACAGTTCCAACAGAAGTCCAAGTGAAAACCCATAATAGTAGGCCTGGCAGCTAGCAAAAGAAACTTTAGAAGAACAGGGGGATCACTACAGTGAGGGACTGACAGTGATAAAACAGCCGCAAGCCAAAAATTGGTGGTATAACATGAATAGAAAATCGCGCTCAGATAATAGCGAGCGGAATAATGTGTTCGTAAAATCAGAAGAGGCTCAAAACAGCCAGGTCAGTGGAGACCTAAGCACTACATAGACTAGGGTTTTAAATAGGACGTTGGAAAGATGAAAGGAACGAAGGGAGCAAGCAGGCCAACCTGCGCCACCAGAGACGCCCGACATCGTGAGCCAGTCGAGCCAGCAGAGAAGAAGGGAAAAAGAAAGGAAGGTTAGCAATTCAATGTAGAACGTAGAGAAGAATCAAGCGACCAAAGCGCAAGCAACGCGGGAATGAAAAATACATGTAAAAACCCGAAACATCAATTCGCACAAGGACATCATCCCCATTTTCCGGCTCCTGAACAAACGCACATTTCTTCATCAGATCATTGCACTGCCGCCGGGACCCACGCCCGCGCTATTCGCATTCCCGATTCCATTTGCAGGCGCTCCGGAAGCCTGGCTATGGCTTCCTTTCCGTCCTTGCTGCCTGTCATGCTCGTCGTGTTCATCGTCCTCAAGGTCCATCCGCTTGCGCCATGCCGCAAGCGAGTCGCTCAATTCGCTCTTCTCACTTGTAGGGGTACGCTCGAAGTCGAAACGATCGCTGAGGCGGTAGGCCTTGTTTGTTGTTTCCCAATGCGAGCGTAGAGCGTCTAACTCGGTTGCTAGGTTGTCCAATGCGACAGAATTCCGGGTTGCAGCTGCGGCTGCGGCTGCTGCAGCGTCGGGAGTAACATCACCATCACCATCACCATCACCGTCGCCATCGGTGTAGATACTGTCGCCAGATATGCTGTCATGCGAGTTGTGGTAATGGCCATGGTTGCCATTCAAACCTTCGTGGCCAGCTCCGACGGGGACTTGGGATTGGCGCCGGTAGCTGTCGACGGATGACTCAAACTGGTCGAGGAACATTTGTACGCGTTGTTCGGCGTCGCGCGCACGCTCTTCTAGCTGTTCGTTCTGAAGGCGCAGAGCATCCAGGTCAGCGCGAGATTGCTGCATTGAGGCCTCTACTTGTTGCGCGTGCTGAGCTGCAGAATCGCGCTCCTGGTAGACAGAAGCGAGTTCAGATCGAAGAGCTGAGAGTTGAGATTCTAGGTGGGTAACGGAAGTTTTGAGGTTTGCTTGCATCGAGGAGATTTCGTTTTGCAGAGACTCGCGCTCAGATTCCCATCCAGAAGGAGGTTGCGGACTTCGTGCAGCCTGCCTTGCTTGCGCTAATTCCTCCTCCAGCTTTGTGTTTGCGCCCTTATATCGCTCGAGTTCTTGCTTCATCTTGGTGAGCATCTTTTCAGTGCCACGGAGGTATTTAACAGCGGCCTGGTGGTCATTGTGAAGTGCAGTAAGCTTCTCTTCCCACTCTTTGCTCACATCGTGCTCACGCTGCTCAAATGTCGACCGCATCTCATCGTGCGCCTTGATACTTGCGTCCAGCTGCTGCTCGAGTTCACGCACACGGTTGAGCTCGGGGGTTCCAAAGCGTGAGCTAGGGCTATCTAGAATCCGTGAACGACGAGCGTCGACGGCATTAACGCCCCGTTCTTCAAGGAGGTTCTTAAGAGTTTTGAGCTGCACCTCAAGAGCATTATTTTCAAGTTGGTGGCGCTCATATTGTAGACGTAGTTCGGCTTTCTCGGCCTGAGAGGATTGCACTTCACGGAGAGCTTGCTGGAGCTGTTTTCGTATTGATAAGCCTTCGCGACTCGCTTGTTCCTGGTACGCTTCTAGTCCTGCAATTCTTTCTTCGGCGCGACGGAGTTTCTCGGAGGCAAGGTCTGCAGCCTCTTGATTTTTACGGACCATGGCGTTGGCGGCTTCAACTTGCTGTTGGAGGATTGTGACACGTTCATCTGCCGCTTCGTGCCCGTCGTCGTCTATCTCTGTTGCTTGAGAGAGACCGGAGAGAACGGCTTGTCTGTGCATGCGTGCCTCTACGGCATGTTTTTCTGCTAGCTCTTCAGTGTCGCGGAGTCTTCTTGAGGTGGATTCCAGTTCGGTTGTGCGATCTTCATGCTCCGCTCTCAGCTGGAAGAGCTTTTGTTCAAGGCTATCACGTTGACTCCTTTCGTCCTCGAGCTTACGCTCAAGCAGTGAGGCTTTATCTGAAGATGCCGTGACAGCATCGCGAAGCGACTGTAGAACAGTAGCGTGATTCTTCGCATCCTCCAGAACTTTTGTAAGCCTAGAACTCAGCTCATTTTTATCAACGGCTAAAAGACGAGATGATGCGCGAGCCTCTGATGAGTTGGCAGACTCATCCCTAGCAATTCTTTGCGCCTCGTGCAATTCGGCTCGAAGGCTTTCCATCTCTGAAGCACTGCGCTGCCGGTAAGAATCGAGCTCACTAACCCGTTTCTGTGCGGCTTCGGCAGTCTCCTCGGCAAGCCGTCTTGCTTTTCTCTCCGCCTCAACTTCCAAGTTTAGCTTTTCGAGTTTGGAGGAGAGCTCAGTTTGAGCGGCTAGTGATGCAGCGAGCCGCCGATTGATTTCGTTCACGCGATCAAGTTCCGGAGTGCCAGTGCCACGACTTCCGTCAGGCTGAGGGGTTCCAGCTTGGCTACCGCCATGCGCAGCAAGCTTTGTCTTCGCATAGACCGCTTCATTGATGGCAGCGTCTCTTTGCTTCTCGACCTCGGCAATCTTGTTTGCAGCTGAGACTGTTTGAGAGTCGATAGAACCCTGAACTTTTGCAAGCTCAGCTCTCATCTTTAGGAGGGCTTCAAGAAGTGGTCGGTCGTCATCTCCAAAAACGTCCGCAGCGCGCTCATCGAGAATCGGGCTACTAGACGCATTTGGATGGTATCCAGCCTTGCGGGCTAGCGCCAATTCTGAAGCATACCAAGCGTTCCGATTTTTCGCGGCCTCTAGTTCTCTTAGGAGCTCGTCATTTTGCTGACTAAGAGCAGGCGATGATCCGACACCACTATCAACGGGTCGGTGTTCGGCTTCTCGGCTCAAGGCTCGTTGTTGTGCTTCAAGTGAACGCCTTGGTGTGCTGTGATCAATACTCTCCAATGAATGCTGTTGCCTGTGAGACCTTGATGTATTACGTGACACCACGCTTCCAGACCGTGCGGTATCCATTGACTCCTTATGGTATGCTTGCTGCTGGCTGACCGAAGACTGGTCTGAGCCTTTACGTGGGCCATTCATAGCTTTTTTATTCATGGACATTTCGCTTTCCTTGCCAAAGAAACCATCTTTCGTACCGGGAGAGACGTTCTCACGATCTAAGCTGGGAGTTCTGGCAGTGTCCACGGGAGGCCCGAACTCACGCTCAACTTTCGTTGGAGTTTTACTCCGCACATTATTGTGTTGGCCTTGAGCTACTCCATTTGCTCGGGGCTGGGGAGCTTGCTGCATAGGTGGTGGCCCCGCGGGAGGTTGGCTACCAGCAGCTCGAGGTAACCTAGACCCTGGAGCTCCTGCGCCATTTACTGCTGCTGGTTCCGGTCCCCTCGGAGGTTGTCCACCCATAACGCTTTCTCGCGTTACGGGTCCAACGAGTTTGCTTTGCGGGATTCCACTTCTATCACTTCCACTCATCTTCCGAGGCGCAGGTAGTTGTTGTGACATTGGTGGCTGTGATTCATTTGCCGGATATCTGATTTTAGAGGTATCCAGTATGTATGCCAGACTCAACTCGCCGCGATCGCTCGGGGCAGAGCTTGGCTCACCTGCCAGCACCACGACGTGCTTTCCGAAAGCGGTCATGCTGTGTCCTGACCGAGCGGATGGTGAAAGGCCCATGTTTTGGAACATATACCATCGACGTGAGGAAATTCGAAATGCGGCAAGATCGCCAAGGTCAACGCCCTCCCGGGTTCGTCCGCCGAAAATATACATGGTGTCATTAACTAATGCAGCTGCATGTCCTTCCCGAGCAACTGGAATATATCCGATGCAGTCAAGTTCCGTCCAGGAGTTTGTTCGGGGATCATAAGTCCAGACATCATTAAACCAATTGAGGCCGTCAGTCCCACCAAATCTAAAAGGACGTAAGTCAATAAATCAGGCGTTGACACCAGTGGATACATACAGATACAATTTGTCGTTCCACGTAACAATTGAGTGGTTGGTCCGGGCTGGTGGAGAGGGCCCTTGTGAGCTTACCGTACCCTCTTTGGTGTTGGGTATTAAGACTTCCCATCCACTGGTCGCAGACTGAAGCGAGTTCAAATCAAATGCAACTAAATCGTTAAAGAAGAAACCTTCTACTTGACCGCCAAAAATGTAGATTTTAGATCCCAAGATGTTCAACGTATGACCGTAACGACCAGATGGTCTGGGTCCTGCCGGCATCGCCCGAGACCAGTGTTTCGTTGCTATAAATTGTCAGTCTTGTCGGCCTGTGGTGCATAAACGATACCACATACAGGTATTGAGAAGGTAAAGAGTGTCGTCTAGCATATCCCCGTCATCCATTTTTGTATCGCCGCCGAAAACAATGAATGCATTTCCGACCAGCAGACTTGAATGCCCGACTCTTGGTCCAGGTCCATCTCCAGTCGTTGAAATCGGATAGCATGCCATCGTTCCACTGCCAACTTCTACCATCCACAGATCGCCTTTCACGGTCGACCCGTTTATCAGCCCTCCCATAATGTAGATGACGCCATCCTTGGAGGCAGTCGAATTGACTGCGGCACCATATCGAGGGAATGGGTTGGCGGTAGTTGTGAAATTTAATCGGCGCTGTGACCAAGGATATGGAGAGTCCTGCGGGCCTCGTGGATTTGGGCCTGTTGCTCGAGGATTCTAAGTCGGAGGATTAGTCTTGAAGGCTGCAGTGTGCCTCTGCAACCAGATTTGGACATGTAGGCCTCCATCTGACAGCAGGGGTCGCCCAATGGGAAGAGACTTACATGCAGCTCTGAATCTGACCTTTCGCGCAGCGTTTTTGGCTCCGGACTCGAGGTGTTAGTCGGAGCTTGGAGAGAATTCAAAGAATTGTTGACACTGCTCCCAGGCGTCGGCGTTTGCGTCGGAGGTCCACCACGAGCCTTCTCTGGGTCCCTTCCACCAAGTCCATTTGCGGTTGGAATTAAAGAGCCTTGTCCATGCGACGAAGATATATCTCTGGTGGCGGCTGGGAGCGCGGTGTTCTGATGCTTTTTCGACTTGCCGAACAAGAACGACATGGCGGACTCGCGCCTCTAAGAGGGTTAAGGTAGGGTAAACCAGCCAGCACTGCTCAAGGGCTCATTCGGTCGCGGTACGGCGAAGAAAGAACAGAGATTCGTGTGGGAAATCGCGTGGGAGTCGAGTAAGGCCCGGGGGGGCTGAGGAATACCTGCGGCTGGGTAATGTTCCAGAAGGTGGTGCCGGACGGAATGATGATCATCGACGGGGTCTGTGCATGACTCGTGGGGCGTGAAACGATGTGATGAGGATGGAGAAAGGTATAGAGGAGCGGAGAGGTGCTTGCGGCGTCGAGCTGCTGCGGTGGTGATAAAGTCGTGCTGTGGGAAAGTTTGGTTTGAGGAGTGGCCCTGAGCGTCAGGACTGGTCTTGGCCCTGGACGCAAATTCCCAGATTAGACTTACGACGCTCCAACACGCGAATAACAGCCTAATACAAAGGCAATATAGGCCGGGCTGTCAATTCCAATACGCTCTTGACAAATTCAACACACATCAATTAATTTTCTATCGCAAAGCATCTGTCAACCGACCCCTCGTGAAGACGCCCAAGAAAAGATTCCCCTGAGAGGATCTGCGCCTTCTCGTTCCAGTAGGGAAGCAGTGGCGTTAATTAGCTGTGCGCACAACTGACTCGTTCTGCGGCAGGCGGCTATCGGGGATATAAGAGCTCGGGAAGGGCGAGGTGGAGCACAATGGGGTGCACGGAGTGGAGAATTTAAGCATGCGCGCCGGATCTTGCTTTAATATCAGGCTTTTTGCGGTCTGCATCAAATCAATTGCCGTTCTGGCTCCATGGCCGCGATGCACCGCTGAGATGGCACGATGGCTCGGTAGCGGAGACCCACGGGATCGGCCTGCTAGCCACTGCGAGCCACTGCTAGCCCAGACTGAGCATCGAGCGAGAATCAGCTCAGGCGCGGCCCTGTGGACTTTGATGCTCTGTCACCGAACCGTCACACTCTCCCGGCGCTTTACTGCCGGCGCTCGAAACCAGTAACGCTGACAGCCCAGGCGAAGCTATGCCTGGTGTACCAAACCATACAAGCTGACTTTTCAACTTCTGGACTTCGAGAGTCTGCCTAAAATGCCTACGGCGTGGCAATGATTAAACCGGTCACGCTTCGGTCAGGTGCACCTATCCTCGTTTAGCCGTTGCCCTACAAACATCGAAAATAGGGATATATGGGAACTTGATCAAGCCATCACCACACCTCCAATATGAATGGGAAATCCAGTCTCCATGGAAGAGACTAGAATAACGGCATTGGCATGTGTCAGGATATATTTGACCTCCATTTGCAGCGGCAGCGAGGCTTGCGCTCGCGTTGATGATATTTTTGCCCCGGCGTCGACTAAACTGCCCACCGCTACTGCGTCACCGCCCTTAGCTTTTCAACTTTCGTGCGGAAGCTCACTGCCAAACATCTGATGTCCTTCACTTATTGACTGTTCACTCGGGCGTATTTCCTTTTCACTCTGCTACGTCACGGGGCGCGCGCCATGGGCCTTCCATTCAAGTTGCTTCCCCAGTCTTGCCGTGTCTCAATATGAGAGTGCTCTCAGAAATGCCTCTACTTGGAGCTCGATCACAGCACCCACAGCCTAGCTCTAACGCAGCTCCAGGCTACAACGTCGTCGAACAAGAAGAGCAGTCAACCGCACCACCTGATCCACCAGACTCGCAGGGTACAACATCGCGCCCCAGAGCCTCCTCAGCCGGCCAACCCTCTACCAATCGAAACGTGCCGCAGATGAATGGACACACACCAAGTATGGAACAAAATGTATCAAATGGCGCCTCTGCCGGCAGGCCGCTCATGCTTCGGGCAAAGAGTGATTTTGGGTCTCGCCGCGAAGACGCGGCAGACAGCGCCGACGAAGACATAGGAAGTAGTGCCGACGGCGACTTTAAGATCAGACACGGCTGGGAGTCCCAACTGACTTCGGAAGAGTACAACAATCTACTGACTTCCGTAAGTTCATACGCACTCCGAGGCCTAACTGTAGCAATTATGGACATTGACTCGGCATCTTAGACTTTCTTCATGTACTATACCGACAAGAAGCACGAGACAGGAGGCAACCCGAAAGAGGAAGATGAAGCCTACGCGCTCCAAGAGTGGCGCATGCGCGACCGCCTCAAGACCGTCTCCGCCGTTCTTGCCCTTTGCTTGAATATTGGAGTGGACCCTCCGGATGTCATCAAGACGAATCCTTGCGCAAAAGAGGAGTGTTGGATTGACCCCAGTAACTCCGCCGGGGCGTCCGGCCATACACCTATGAACCAGATTGGCAAGGCATTGCAGACACAATATGAGCAGCTGAGCATGCGCACCCGCTACAAGCTCTGCTTAGACCCCACTGTTGATGAAACTCGGCGCTACTGCACCACACTGAGGAGGAATGCTAGGAATGAGAGGGTACTGTTTCACTATAATGGCCACGGAGTGCCAAAGCCGACTTCATCCGGCGAGATATGGGTATTCAACCGCAACTATACCCAGTATATCCCAATATCGCTCTATGATCTCCAAAGCTGGATCGGCGCACCAAGCCTTTTCGTCTACGACTGTTCAGATGCAGGTCTTATAATTTCCAACTTCAATAAGTTTGCTGAAAAGCATGAGAGTGAAAACATTGAAGCGCGCCGTAGAGACCCTCACGTAGAGGTTATGGATTTCAGCGACTGCATTCATCTCGCAGCTTGTCGGGAGAAAGAGACACTACCAACTAACCCCGAGCTACCTGCAGATGTCTTCACGTCTTGTCTCACGGATCCTATCATCATGGCGGTGAGGTTCTTCATTCTTCAGAATCCGTTGCCGAGCACTATTAGTACTCACGATGCTTCAAACATCCCTGGTCGTGTATCAGAGCGACGAACACCTATTGGGGAATTGAACTGGATCTTCACTGCCATCACGGATACTATAGCGTGGAACTCCTTGTCTAAGCCTCTATTTAAGAGGCTATTTCGCCAAGATTTGATGGTTGCTGCACTGTTTCGGAATTTCCTTTTGGCACAGCGCATCATGAGGGTTTATCACTGCCATCCCGTTTGTCATCCAGAGATACCTCAAACTCATGACCATCCGCTCTGGCGCAGCTGGGATCTTGCTGTTGAGATGATACTTGCGCAGCTGCCTGACCTCTATGCGGCTGAGCGAGGCGAAAAACAATACGAGTACAAACACTCCGAATTCTTCTCAGAACAGCTAACAGCTTTTGAGGTCTATCTTGGACAGGGTGCCGTTGAACAAAGGATCCCGGAACAACTGCCCATTGTGCTCCAAGTCCTTCTAAGCCAGGTCCATCGATTACGAGCGCTCATCCTCCTTTCAAAGTTCCTAGATCTTGGCCCCTGGGCGGTAAATCTAGCTTTGAGCATTGGGATATTCCCTTATGTTCTCAAACTCCTCCAATCCCAAGCTATCGAGCTCAAACCTGTAATGGTTTTCATATGGGCCCGTATCTTGGCAGTCGACCAGTCATGCCAGGCTGACCTTCTCAAGGATAATGGATACCAATACTTCATTAGTATTCTTAACCCGAGCTCAGGTATGTATTTCGAAACAGTCTTATCTTTATCATGCTAATGACCTTTCGTCAGGTATTCCTATTCTAAATGCTAGTGAGCACCGAGCGATGTGCGCTTTCATTGTCGCAATGTTCTGCAAAGATTATCATCAGGGCCAGGTTGTCTCTCTAAGTCCTGAACTGATAGAGAGTTGCTTGGACCATTTGAGGGATTTGCAGAATCCTTTGCTTAGACAGTGGTCATGCTTGTGCTTGAGCAAGCTCTGGGTGAACTTTCCTGATGCTAAATGGGTTGGCATCAGGTGCTTGGCTCATCAGCGCTTATGTGAGCTCGTGCTGGATCCTGTAGCAGAAGTCAGAGCAGCAATGCTCTACGCCCTCACGACGTTCTTAGGCATCCCTGATGTTACCGCTCAAGTTGCCCATATCGAGGAGTCAATTGCGTCTATGGTACTCATCATGACAACTGATGGAAATAGTATGGTACGAAAAGAACTTTTGGTCTTCTTCTCCACCTTTATCGTCAGATACAAGTCCAGATTTGTGGTAGCTGCATTTGAACAGTTCGCCGAAGAGAGCTCTTTAAGAGATGACCTATCCTCGAGAATCGCAGAGAAGAATGGAGACGGCTTCTATATGAAAATGCGGACAAGCAGTATTAACAATGGCGAGCCCTCGAGTTCCTGTTCGCAGAATACGGTCTTTTCAGCAATGTGGAAGGAAATGCTCATCATGTCGGTTGATCCACATCCTGAGATTGCTCGTGACGCAGGTATTGTGGTTGACTACGTCTTGATTGCTCTTCTAGACTCTCCGCTGGCCAAATTTGCTCAGCCGCAACTTGAAGAAATCTCGAAACATAGCCGCCGGCCACGACCCTCTCGTAGCGTACACGAACTTCCACTCGACTCTCAAGCTTCTCTTCCACCAACCCCTTCGAAACCGGATGGATATCTCTCTATGTTTGGGATTCGCCGAACAGCAAGCGTCGCAGCATCGTTGAAAAGCCTCTCTCTTTTTGGTGGTCACGACTCTAGTCCCAATTTCAACAAGAGCCCAGCTCGTTCAAGAGTCCCAAGTGAATTTCATCGACCACCAGACGAGAAGGACCAACCTCAGACACCACCAGCATCCTATAATCCCGCTGATGAGCCAAAACCACGAGGATTTTCACCTCGGGATCTAGGAGAGGAACCAAAGCTCCCTCTCAAAAGCAAGTTTTACGAATGGTCTGTAGAGTATTTCCGTGAACCACAGATGAAGCCCAGTGAAGCAGATGAGCCCGGCAGCACAGACTACAATGGGCGTTTGTGGCGCCGCAATCGCAATGACAAGATCATTGCGGAGACGCAACCACAGAAGGATTTGGCAGGAAGCAACCGCTGGGACAAGCCCAAAGGCTCCTCTAACAATGGCAGCCAGCCAATGAAGATGTGCTTCCACCAATTTGAGGATCATCTGATCGTCACGGACAATCGCGATACAGTCTGCGTCTGGGACTGGGAGCGTCAAACCCGCCTAAACCGCTTCTCGAACGGCAACCCTCAAGACTCCAAAATAACCGAAGTACGACTCATCAACGAGGACGACCAAGCCCTTCTCATGACGGGATCCTCAGATGGAGTAGTTAAACTGTTCAGGAATTATGAGTCCAAAAAGAAAGTTGAGCTGGTTACGTCTTTCCGCGCTTTGACTGATCTAGTGCCGAGCAACAAGAATGCCGGACTCGTGTTTGACTGGCAACAAGGCAGGGGCTTGATACTCGTGGCTGGCGATGTGAAAGTAATCCGAGTTTGGAACGCTGGGACTGAAATTTGCACCAGCGTAAGTTATCTAATTCATTTTCCGAAATCTTGTGCGGAACTAACCATATTCTCATAGGACATCCCTGCACGCTCTGGATCTTGCATTACGTCTTTAACCTCTGACCAGGTAGAAGGAGACGTGTTCATAGCAGGGTTTGGGGATGGTGCTGTTCGTGTTTATGACCAGAGAGAGAAACCAGCTACCGCCATGGTAAAAGTATGGAAAGAGCATAAACAATGGATCACCAACGTGCATCTACAGCGCGGCGGTCAGCGTGAGCTAGTTAGCGGATGTCGAAGTGGCGAAGTCAAGCTTTGGGACATCCGTTTGGACCGGAGCGTCAAGACTATTCGAGCCACGAAAGACACGCTGAGGAGCTTGAGTGTGCATGAACATGCTCCTGTTTTGGCGACGTAAGTTTCTTTTTGTTAAACTCAACCATACACATGGCAGCTGATCCATCTACAGCGGCTCCGAACGGCACACGGTCAAGATATTCAATCTTAATAATGGCGTGCACTTGTCTTCCTTCGAACCATACTCCAGCTTCTTACATCAAAGCCGATCCTCTCCAATCGCTACAACAGCTTTCCATCCACATCGCATGATGATTGCTGGTGCTGCTCTTCACGACACGCATATAAACATCTTCACCTGCCAGGATGGACAGGTGGTTAAACAATGGGAGCCTTCAACTCAGTAAGCTATGAAATATCACGCTGCATGACTACAATCACAGCTTTGGGATACTCACAGAGAGCGACCGTAAGGCAGAGACATCTTAGTGTTCTCACACATCTCAAGCGGGGTTGCAGGAAATGGCATGTGAATCCCAGTTCTCGTCCGGCTTTTTTCCAGTTTTTTTTCTTTTTTGGTGTCTAGCTTAATGAATAGGTCAGTAGGCCTTCGGCGCAACCCTAGAACGGTGGCAATGTGTGGATGTTCGATTTACTGGGTCTTTTTGTCACTCGACCTGTCTCAGGGCCTCGCGTCATGATTATCGGCGTCTCCTGGGCTCAGGAATATGCATGGGATGGCATACCATAGCGAGGGCGTCTTTTTGAGGATTGTACTGCTTTCTTACATAGTTAACGACGAAGACATGATGAAAGTGCTTCTAGTGTAGATTTTATTTGGTCGACATCAGATGCTCAACTCCATTTTAACGTTTGCTTGACTGGAACAACTACCCTTTGTAGACCCAGTACATGTACGTTGGGATGGTGAGGGCTGCGACACCCGGACAGTATCTGAACGTAAGATTGCGTACCTGAGTCACCGTAGAGAAAATTCATATGGCATATGCAGCCTTTACTTAAGCCCGGATTGACCTGCATGGTTCTGAAGAGTTCCCTTGATCTAGATTTATTCATCCTTTCTAATTATTGATTTCGAGGCGCTACGTCTTTCAAGAAAAGGTTTAAAGTAACAAGGATAGCGTCAGCACTCACGAGACGGTGCGGTGATTGAGCTCCATGCCGCAGTTCTTGGTGGGATGATTCCTAGCTATTTTTGCCTGGCCTGCAACCCCACTATAAATTCATCCCACCTCTAGTTTCAATTCCGACTCATCGCTCATACGACACAGCAATTCCTTCGCAGCAGCTATTGTTGCGCAATATTCAAGCCTAACCAACTTCTTTAGGCACACTAGATTTCTCCAGGCCAATCTGAGCATTGGACGCTTCCATTTGCTGCCACAAGTGGGGTTTCTTCTAACATGACGGAACCCTCAGCCTCTGGCGATCCACAAGGACCGTCCAAAAATGCCTTGAAGAAGGCCGCCAAGGAGAAAGAAAAGGTATGAATGGCTTATTTTTCCCTACCAGACCCTACAACTGCTTCTCTGACACCGCACCGCAGGCTGAGAAAAAGGCCGCCGCGAAAGCCAGAGAGCTGGCCGAACGCCAAAAGAAAGAAGCCGACGACGCCAACGATGTGTCCGCCGACTCCTACGGCGAACTCCCCATGGTCGGGTCGCCCGCGTACAAGCCTTCGAACCTCCCGCGCGTCAGCCTAGCCGATGTCGCTAAGCTGGAAGACAAGGAGATTGTGTTCCGGTGCTGGGTCGAAAATGCGCGCGTGCAGTCTGCGAAGCTCGCGTTCTTGAACCTGCGCCAGGGGCTGAACACGATTCAGGCTGTTGTGGCTGCGAGCGAGAAGCTGAGCAAGCAGATGGTCAAATTCGCAGGGAACATCTCCACTGAGTCGACGTTGTTTGTTCATGGATTGGTGAAGAAGACGCAAGAGGCGGTTAAGAGTGCCACGATCAAGGACTATGAAATTCATATCACGAAGCTCTTCGTTGAAGCCAAAGCAGAGGTCCCACTGCCTATGCAGATTGAAGATGCGGAACGTCCGCTTCCAAGCGAAGGGCTAGGAAATGAGGACGAGAAGGCCGCCGCAGACGAAGGTAGACCGGTCGTGGGGCTGAATACGAGGTTGAACAACAGGACATTGGATCTGAGGGCGAAGATCAACCATTGTATCTTCATCATCAAGAGCGGCGTGTGCGAGCTCTTCCAAGAATTCCTCAGGGGAAAAGGCTTCGTCATGATTCAGACCCCAAAACTGCAAGGCGCTGCATCAGAAGGTGGCAGCAACGTCTTCGAGGTTAAGTATTTTGACCGGCCTGCCTTCCTTGCGCAAAGCCCTCAATGGTACAAGCAGATGCTTGTAGCATCCCGCTTCCCCCGCGTTATGGAAATTGGTCCAGTTTTCCGAGCTGAGAACAGCAACACCGCAAGGCATCTGACTGAGTTCACCGGATTGGATTTGGAGATGGAATTCCAAGAGAACTATCACGAGGTTATGAGCCTACTTGAGGATCTCATGCTGTTTATCTTCAAAGAGCTAAATGTTCGATACAAGAAAGAAACGGAGCTCGTCAGAAGCACGTACCATGTGGAAGACTTCAAGCTACCAGAGTCGGGCAAGGTGCCTAGAATACCCTTTGTAGAGGGTATCAAGATGTTGCGAGAAGCTGGGGAAGAATTAGGAGACTACGACGACCTAACGTAAGTCATTCCTCTTACAATCCGCCAAGAACACCCCTTTTCTCCTAAAGTTCCTACTTTCTGAATGCTGTATTGACCGTCAAATATAGAACCCCACAAGAAAAACACCTCGGTAAGCTCGTCCTCGAAAGGTACGGCTCCGACTTCTACGTCCTCGACCAGTTCCCCCTTGCTATTCGCCCTTTCTATACCATGCCGTCCCCTGCAAACCCTCGCCTGTCCAACTCGTACGACATGTTCATGCGCGGGCAAGAGATTCTGTCCGGAGCCCAGCGTATCCACGATGCTGAGCTCCTTCGCAAGGCTATTAGGAATTACGACCCCCCCTTAGACCCAGACAGCCCAGCCTTTAAGGACTATGTCGACGGCTTCAGGTTCGGATGCCCGCCGCACGGTGGAGGCGGGTTTGGGTTGGAGCGGATTGTCCAATTCTGGTTGGGACTGCCTAATATCAGGATGTGCAGCTTGTTTCCGAGAGACCCGCAGAGAATCATGCCGTAAGCGCTTGAAAGTTTTGAGGCAGTAGAAGAAGACTGGCGTATTAGTGAGTAGGTTGGATTTGAAAGATATCTTGATGTGGAGAACGAGGTTCATTCTCGATTCAAAAGAGGCAACCACGGAATCATGCAAAGCATGGGGACGAGTTTAGAGATTTGTGGATGCATGATTGTGCTCTAGACGGGCATCGGGCTGGACACTAGAAAAAACTTCAAGTTCACAGTTACATAAAGATAAAAAAACCAATGGGGAAGAACAAGTCTTATCTCCCAATACAAGCTTAAAATGTCGGATATTTTTAAACGTACGCCCCCATGCCTCCATCCAAGTTTGTACGTGCTTTCCAGTTCATAAAAGAAACTAGCCTTTACCCGGGCATTCTAACGCACACAAATCAACCTACCCGAAACCCCATCAACCAGAGCTCTATCATCATGCATCGTTTTTCATGATTACATCTGTCTAAAGTACGAGCCTGCCATGCCTCCCTTACGCGCTCCCATTTTCCGCCGGCTTTGGCGTGGCCCACCCGCCCCTGACTCCTCCCTTGCCACCAACCTCACGCACAAAACACTGCACGCTCAGATCCGCGGCGACATTCACCTGGACCTCGACCTTAGCGCCCTTCTTGAGCCCCCTGAGCGCCGCCTCCGCCAGCACGTTCTCGACTCGCCACGCCTTCTCCCTGATCTCCTCCTCCTCATCCTCGCTATCATCTTCGTCCTCGTCCTCCGAGTCCGCCTCGCCCTTCGCCGGCTTGGCCTTCGGTGCCGGCTTCGTGACCTTGATCTCACGCGTGCCCTCACAGATTTTGACCAGCACGTTGCCGCCCTCGCGCGGGGTGGCAATGACGGCGGAGCGGCGCACGGGGACCGGCGTCTCGGCCTCGACGAGCGGCCTGAAGACGCCGGAGCCCGCGTCGCTCGAGATGCACAGCACGCCGATGGCGCGCGCTAGGTGCGCCGTCACCGTCACCATCGGGTGCGTGCTCTGCTCAATGTCCTCGGCCTCGAACTCCTGGATCAGGCTCGCCTGGATCGCGGCGCCGCGCGCGGCGAGCTCGCTCGGGTTGATGGCTGTCGGCGACGTTGCGGGCGCGAGCACCGTGGTGGATTCGGGGAATGCGGATTGCAGCGAGGAGGCGATGCGCGGCGTGTGCGCGGTCCCGCCGGCGAGGATGATTTCGGAGACGTCGAGCGGGTCGAGCTGGGCCTTCTCGACGGCGTGCAGGACCAGCCGGGTAAAGGCAGCGAAGAGCTTGGACGCGAGGAGTTCGTAGCGGGTGCGGTTGATGGTGGAGGTGAAGTCGAGGCCGTTGGAGAGGCTCTCGACGGAGAAGTTGGCGGACGAACCCAGCGAGAGCGCTTTCTTGACGGCTTCGGATTCAAGTTTTAGCTTGGCGAGCGAGCGGCTGTTTTCTCGTGGGTCGCCGCCGGACTTGTGCTTCTTGATGAACTCTTTCGCGAAGTGGTCCATCAGCACTTGGTCCAGCTGCGCACCGCCGACGTCGTAGTCGTGCGCCGTGGCTAGAATGCTGTACATGCCGCCGCGGGACGCAATGACCGCTACGTCCGAGCGGATGCCGCCTAGGTCTGCTACTACGACAATCTTATCAGCGACTTCAGCTTCCGCACGTGCGTCGTAGGCCAGGACTGCTGCTACAGGCTCGTGGATGAACTGTAATACCTCCACGCCAGCATCCTTGGCTGCCTTGGTGAGCGCGTCTTTCTGAGCATCTGAGAAATTTGTAGGGACGGTTATGACGGCCGCGTTGACGGTCTTGCCGAGGAAGTCTGAGGCGGAGTTCTTCAGGCGGCGGATATGCCTTGTGGCGATTTCGGAGACGGTGACTGTATTCTCTGCGTCTTCTGTCGTATCTTTTATCTTGAAGGCAACTGTATAGTCGTTCTGGATTGGATGCGCAGATTGGTGGCAGGGTGTTGGGTCTATCGACTTGAAGCTATGGTGTTGGTTAGCTAAAGACATTTTAAGAGCATGGAAGAGATATGGAAGCGCACTCTTGCCCTAGAAAATCCCGAAAGTATGCAACAGTGTTCTTGGAATTCCGTACGAGCTGAGCTTTCGCTTGTGTTCCTTGAAACTCTTCACCATCGACGTAAGATAATATTGATGGTATTTGTCGATCTGTGTTCCTCATTAGTATTTATAAAACAAAGAAATTTCCCAAAACGCCATGAGATCTAATCCTGAATACATGAGAGAAAGGGTTATGCAGGTCAGCAAGTTTTAAAATAGCTCCTTTTGCCGGATTGCAGAAGAGTAAGAAACATGAATAAACTAAGACTAACCTCCTTCTTCGTTCGCTATGACCTCCGCTTTGCCTTCCTAATCATGGGATTAGAATTAGAATTTTTCACCTGTAAGGGAGAGAGGAATCCTTGCCCCTGAAGTATGAGCAATGGAGCTGTAAGAATTTCCAAAGGATATTCCAATGGCAACCCGCTGCGCGGGGCTTTCCTCTTCACTCATTCTGCCTACTGCTCGGTTCGCGCACTGTGCTAGACTGCAGAGTTTGTGGTCAGAATTTGGAGAAATTTGAGGGTATGGCTTTGTGGTTTGGTGGTTTTCGTCTCGACCGCGGTGGTGAATATGAAGGCTGAATATCTTCGAGGTACAAGAAATTGGGAGTTTGTAAAGTGCAGAATTACATAAGCGCGCAAAATGCTCGCTCCCAAATGCGTCGGTGACTTCGCAGGCACCGATCCCCGTTGTTTACTATGGACGCGCCATAGTGATCAACGGGGAACACGGCTTCCCTTGCCATCGTTCTCAACACCTCTAGCATCTTATCGTCCGCATCAAGTTTGAAGCTTTTTAAATCCATACAAATCGCCTATCTTAACAATTTCCTGTTGTAATAGCTCCTCTACCACCATGCTGTCCTCATTGCCCAAACAAAGCCTTCCTGCCGACCTGCCTGCCGACGCTGCTGCCGCCCATATTCTTCCCAGCAATCCCCCCCTTATTAAACAGTGGCGCGAAGCCTTCTTCCTTCTCTTTTAATATAGAGCTTGATTGGGAGCAGTTTCAAACTCTCTAGCCGTACATAGATAATACTTGGTCTCGTTAAAAGAAAGGAGAGGTTAAGAACGGACGCGGCGACGACTATTATCTCTATCAACTATGGCGCCCGCAGAGCGAAAAAGCAAGGGCGCAGGTAAGAAGAACAAGCCTATAACGGTCGCAAATGAGTGCGGTATAAAGATAAAGATATCGATGTACTACTTACAAGATTGTGCTATTCCTGATCACGTCAAAATTACACGGTACGGCGACTGCAAAGAACATAACTATACGCTTGAAGAATCAGACAGGTTTAAGCGTACGGAAGCTTGCTGGCCAGGAGGTGAAGAAAAGGTATATAGCGCGCGATATTAAGGCCGCGATTAAATCGAACAACGACCTGCTGCTAGCAACATTTTTGACGTCCACAACGCTGGCAAGAAGTGGAAGATGTGATTCTGCACTGCTTGGAGCTAAGCTTGGCGTAGAATCTTAATGAGACGTGACGTGTAGTACACCAGAAAATCTATGTACCATTGATTCCTCATACATTTGAATAACCTCATATTTTGATGATGCTTGGTGAACCTAATGGATATGAGCGAGGAAGCCGCGTTCCCCGTTGATTACTATGACGCGCCAACAGTAAACATCGGGGATCGGTGCCTGCG
>Ga0307515_10002356_pt1 | contig 41207 bp, 5 predicted proteins | sample 17_EM_MG_FD_194513 | JGI IMG/M metagenome (GOLD analysis project Ga0307515, IMG submission 194513) | Populus trichocarpa ectomycorrhiza microbial communities from riparian zone in the Pacific Northwest, United States - 17_EM | ecosystem: Host-associated > Plants > Roots > Unclassified | place... | reverse complement strand
TCTAGCTCTGACGATGGTTATCTGGCTCTGGCGACGGTCGTCTAGCTCTGACGACGGTCGTCTGGCTCTGACGGTCGTCTAGCTCTGGCGACGGTTATCTGGCTCCGGCGACGGTCGTCTAGCTCCGGCGACGGTTGTCTAGCTCTGACGACGGTCGTCTGGCTCTGACGGTCGTCTAGCTCTGGCGACGGTCATCTAGCTCCGGCGATGGTTGTCTGCTGGCTATCGTTCTGGTATCTTCCTAGGTAGAAAGAATATAAGGAAGGGTAAAAAATAAGGTGGCTACCTAGGTGTATATAGGGGGTATACTTAGCAGAGGCACGTGTAGAGGCTATTGGGAATATAGCGGGGACCCGATAGTAGTATATTGCGCGCATATATAAAGGCTTTGTGTAGAGCTTTGTATAGAGCCTCTGTATATAGGGCTTCGCGCAAAGCCTTATATAGAGCTTCGCGTAGAGCCTTATACAGAGCCTCTATATATAGAGCTTTGTATAGAGCTTTATAGAGCTTTATATAGAGCTTTATGCAGAGCTTTATGTAGAGCTTCGTATAGAGCCTCTATATATAGAGCTTTATATAGAGCTTTGTGTAGAGTCTTATGTAGAGCTTTGTATAGAGCTTCGTGCAGAGCCTTATATAAAGCCTCTATATACAGAGCTTTGTATAAAGCCTCGTATAGAGCCTTGTGTAAAGCTTTGTATAGAGCTTCGTGTAGAGCTTTATGTAGAGCTTTATATAGAGCTTCGTGTAGAGCTTTATACAGAGCTTTATGCAGAGCTTTATGTAGAGCCTCGTGTAGAGCTTCGTGTAGAGCCTTATGCAAAGCCTTTATACGCAAAGCTTCGTATAAAGCCTCGTATAGAGCCTCGTATAAAGCTTTGTATAGAGCTTTGTATAGAGCTTTATACAGAGCTTTATATAGAGCTTCGTGTAGAGCTTTATATAGAGCTTTGTGCAGAGCCTTTATATATAGAGCTTTATATAGAGCCTTATGTAGAACCTTATATAAAGCTTTATATAGAGCTTTGTATAGAGTTTTATATAGAGCTTCGTATAGAGCTTCGTATAGCGCTTTATATAGTTTTATAGTATTTTTATTACATTTTTATTACATTTTTATTGCAGCTAAAAATTAGGGTCTACTTAAGTCGCTTAAGTTACAATTTTAGCAATTTATATAAAGTAGCCTATAAATCGCTGTAAATCGCCGTAAATTGCCAAAATTGCAACTTAAGCGAGTTAAGCAGACCCCAATTTTCGGCTGCAATAACGCGCCCAAAAAAAAAATCCTAATGTAGTTGTTCTAGCAGCAGTAATACTAAACTATAGTATACTGCTTGGCCTTTATCACCGACAACCGCCTAGGTAAATATTTAATACCTTCGTCTACTTATTAAATATAAAGTTTAGGAACTTAAACGAGAATATACCTATATTAGACATGCAACATTAAAGCGAAAATATTACGGTAGGTAATATATACATTATATATACGCTATGCATATGCTAAGCATATATAGGTTTCAACCACCCCTAAGGTTAAGGTAGGATAGTAGGCTAAATATACGGTACACGGTTAGATTGCTATATTCCTATTAATATGGTATAGTATCCTTACATTTACCTTATTACGCGGAATTCTTATATATATTATCTACTATACCTAATAAAGCTACCAATCAACCTTACTAATAATGTAGTTAAAGTAATAAAGTAGGGGGAAGTCCTAAGCCTTACTACGTGTATGCCCTATATATGCCCTATATATATAAATAAAACTACTTACTATTATATAGGTCGATTTATCCTATCGCCGTAATACTATATTTTATATAGGAAGTATAGAACATAGACATTATGTATAGTGCATAGCAGTCTTAATATTAAAGATCGAATTACTACTTTAATTAGAAAGGAAAGGATGCTATAGTTCCTAGAGGGGACGGCATATATAGGTAAGTATAGGTTAGATATACGCCAAGTATATACAAAGCCTAAGCAGAGTAGGTATACTACGTAAGTTCTCTATTAATTAGTATAAAGAGAATACCGAGCAATAGATTCGGGTAATTTATAACTTTAACAATAAGTATTTCCTTATTATATGCTGTACATACGCGCAAGCTAAGGCATTCTAACGCGTAACATATATCGAAATGGACCTATTATTTAAGATAGTTTAAGGTAAAACAAATCTATTCTTAATTGTAGGATAGGACGAGAATTCTAAACATATGCATACCCTATACTTTGCATATACTATGCATAGGCTAATACCTATAATAGGAATTAAGGTATAGGTATACGCCTTTCTTAACCTAGAAACACGTGCTGCCTACGCAAAGATGTTTTAGTTAGTATTTAAGGTTTTAGGTAATACTACTCGATTATCTATACAATTTATACACATTCACGGAACTGAACTTCGCACTGCTTTAGTTAATATATATAAGAAATAAGCTAGTAGTAAGTATATACTTAGTATACGTTTAGTATATACTAAGTATATACTAATAATATACAGGCTTTGGAGATTACTTATATTCAATTAACCTATCCCGTAAATGGGATGAATACCTTTAGTATATACTTATATTCTGCCTAGTATATATTAAACAAAACTTTATAAAGCGCTTTCCGATATATAAAGTAAGATATATTATAGAGCAGATATAGGAAGCGGAGACAGAGTAAAAACTAGCCGCGCGTATATAAAGTATATGCACACTATATCTAGAGCTTATATCCTAGATAAACAATAAGAAGAAAATATAGATACTAGCCGGACTTATAAAGGAAAAGTTAAAGATTCCTTATAAGTAGTGGGCGTATATATAGAAGCATACTAAAATTGGTAAAAGTAGTTACTTTTAGGATAATAACTTTACTGGTCAAAAATTATGCGTTCTTGCCGCAGTGCTACGGTAAATATATACGCTCTGCATATATACCGCATATTCTAATATTTTAGTATAGGCTTAAACTTTATATAACGTATTCCACAAGCGAGCTGGACACCCAAGCGAGTCGGACACCTCAAAACTCACCAAAATCACACCTTAATATCTTAACAACCACTTAATAATAAATTCTAATAATTTAGATTTAGGCTTTTATATATACTTTATAGACTTTATTAAAGTTATATAGTAAATGGTTTAGTGGTTTTTAAAATATTAAATTTTGGGGGCTAAAATAAGGCTAAATTACAATATCTTACTACATCTTAAAAATTATTCAACAGTTTACTATATAACTTTAATAGGTGCTATAGAGTATATATAAAAGTCTAAATCTAAATTATTAGAATTTATTATTAAGTAGTTGTTGAGATATTAAGGTGTGATTTTTCCAATTTTTGGTGAGTTTTGAGGTGTCCGGCTCGCTTGGGTGTCCAGCTCGCTTGTGGAATACGTTATAAGAAATGTTTAATCTATAAGAGCTATATAAGGAGACAGGAATAGATAATATATAGAAAAATTATAGCAACTTAAAGCGGATAGCAGTACAGCTACAGAAACAATATATATATATATCCTACATATATAAAGTATATACTAAGCTTAGGTAGCGCAGAAACAGCAAAAAGCAGCTAAGCGGCGAGCTAGAAATCCTATACTAAATCTTCCTTAGAATCCTCAGAACCCATTTAATACCCCCAAGCCTACTATATCTAGTAGCTAGATTATCTCGCAGATAAGTACCGTAGATAATAATATTGTATTAATATCGGATACATCGCGCGTATCTACCGCATATATAGTAGAGATGCCACTACTACCGTCGCGAAGTTAAACACCCCGGACTATAGGCAAGAGGTATAGATCTTACTTATCTACGGAGGAGCTAAAAAAGGAGGCATATACACTACGTGTAGAAAATATAGAGTAACGAATTAACAAATTAAAATAAGCTAAAGACGTATATAATAAAGCAAAGGAACTAGCAGAGCTTAAAAAGTGGGCGTAGGAGCATAGTATTAGTATATAGGGCGCATATGCACGGTAAATGCATAAAAAGTATTATATAGATTTCCATGCTAAATAAAGAATTGATTATTATAGGCCTATCGCCCCGCGCCCTATATTAGGCATATACCTAGCCTATCCACTAAATAAACCCCACTAAAACTCCGGCTATATACTATAGGCTACACATACAGCGTGCAGGCCTAGTATATGCCGGGACTTATAGTTTAAGACTTACGCAGTAGAGACGGGTTAAGTAGTAGGTTCCGCCCGTGGCTTATATAGAGCATAAGTATAATATATATAATAGATAGAACCGAACTTACTAGAGCTCTTACCTCTACCATAACAGCCCATTGGCTTTTTGCTCGCTAGTGCTAAATATTAGCTATATATATATAGGGAATATATAAGGTAAGCTTACCCCTTTAGCGGCAGGTAGATGGCAAGGGGGATTCCTTATAGTTACCTGGTAGGGTCAGGCCGCGCTATACACATAGTTAGCGTATGCTAAATATATATAGGTAAAATACTAACCCTACGTTTTAAGCTAGTAGAGGGAGTGGACGGGCAAACGCGTTATTTCTCTCTTATTAGCATACGCCCAGCATAAGCACGTGTTAGCCTATAGTTAGTGGAAGACATTGGGGGTGTATATATACGAAGTATATGCGCGTATAAGCTAGCAATATAACCAAGTAGTAGTTTTGGTAATGCATATACAGGGCCTATATAAAGTCGGACTTTGCCAGTCTCCTAGATATAAAGATAAGCATTCGTTTCCAAATCGGGCAGTAGTCCTAGTGGTAGCCGTGCTTATTCCTCCTACACGCTACCCTTAGGCCTATAAATACCTTTAGGTCTAAAATTAAACTTAGGGGAATAAGTATATAGATAAATAGATAGATAGATAGATATATTAGGGTATAGCGCGCATATACAGAAGCGAAACTAATACTCTTACCTTATAATGGAATTGCCTGCTAAATTAGGTAGTAAACCCCTAGTCTTAGGCACTATATCTAGTTAGCTTAGGCTAGATATATACTAGGTATAGAGTAAGCATACGCAATTAAAGTGCAGGCGTTTATATACTCCGAAATTCTTGACCCTAAAGGGCCACGGCTATATATAGTATTAGTACTGCATATATATTGTATATACATAACCTACCCGGGCTTATGCAGGTATCTAGTATCCTACTAGCCACTAGAGAGAACGAAACACTTTAGAGCGCTACGCTATATTAGCGTTATATATGCGTAGCATATACTAGGCATATACTTCTCCCCTATAATTAACTCTATAGCCAACGTGTTAGTAGTAGAAGGGTTGGTTACTATATATAGTAAGCATATACCTTTAGTAAACTGCACAGCAATATATACGGGCACCGCTGTGCTCATTACGGACATAGCGGCAGTACTGCAACTATATTAGTTAGAGACGTAGGTGCTATATATATACGGAACATACGCTTAGCTAAGCCGTAAAGACACAGCCACATATCTGCGTGCCGTTTACTGCAATATCGCAGCTATGTTTATTGTTAGCATATGCTGTATATAAGGTATAGATATGCGACTTATACTATAGAGTTAATGGCAGACAAGGCGGAGGCTAGGTTAGGTAGATCTAATTTACGCTTAGTATATATACACTCTCTACGTAGAGCCTTCCTAATACATACTTATGTTGTCCTAGACCGTCACAGCTAGGGCTGTATAAGGTTAGCATATACTATGGGTATACGGCTATAGATTTACGTACACCTTCTACCTATTGCTGCTGCTATGGCGCGTACTTTGTCTACTATAAGCATATGCCTTGCATACGCGTCCTCTATAACCTACCTAGTATCACCCAGTTAGGGTTAGGGTTGGAGATCGGGCCTATATACTTCTATTAGTATATACTTCTTCTAGGCATATATAAAGCATATACTCACCATAGTAGTACCTAAAGGCGCTGGGGTTTATAGTACTGGCCACCTACACATTATTAAAGTCCGCAATTATAAGGTTGCTTATAGTAAGCGTAGGCACAGCGTATACGAGTGTAAAATAAATATATCAATGTTGCCCTGGCCCAATATTAGCATATACAGCGCTTATGCATAGGTTACGCAGTATATACTCGTGGCGTATACTATAGTATTATGGGGAAGTTCTAGTGCGACTATTATTATAGATATGCGACGCGTGTACACAGGCCATGTTATAATGACTTAGCTCGCTTATTTTATATTGCGACTTATAGGATATATATACGGGGCATATGCTGCCCACGCGTTATATAATATTATCTATTTATAAAATACTTTAAATTCTAAGAGAAAAATTATTGGTATATGCGCTGCATATGCATAAAGCTTAGCGTGGTTAGAAGTTAAGCGTGGTCAGATAGGTTCTAACCACGTTAAACTTTGTAACCACGCCGAGTTTTTCCGTAACCACGCCGAGCTGTGAGCCCTGTATAAGAAAAACTAAAACAGTTTAGGGATATTATATTAAAATAATAGTAGAATCTAAATAATCTACGTGCTATAAAAAACGAAAATTTACGCAAATTTTATAGGTCTTTAGAGTTAGGTGCTACTAACGGCTTTATTAGTAATATAGCTAGCTAGCTCTATAAGTTTAAAGTATATTATAGGCAGTAAAAGGCCGCTATAGCGGCAAACGCCCTTATAGACTTAGTAGGAGGCTTTATAGATAGGTAAAGGATATATAAACTAGGTAAAAGGAGGTGCTTTCTATAGTAATTTAATATTAGACAATTTCCTAGTAAGTGCCTATAGCAATATTAAAGGCCGTAATTAACTTCTCTAGCCTTAAACCTTAATACTACGCTTAAATTGCTCCAATTAACGCCGTAAACGCTCTAATTTAGCTTATTCTATATATATTCCTCCTATAGCATATTAAAACTACTACTAGGTAAAAGAATTACACCTACTCTTACTGATAGCTCGCTTAAGAAACTTACTATAATTATAGTAGAGTTCTTAAGTATATAGATACTAGTAATAGATCTACGCCTTTAAGAGGGCCTATATAAGCTCGATTAGATTAAAGTTTAGTAAGTATAGCGGTAGATAACAAATAATATAGCTCTCCTCTTTAATAGTAGCCGGAATTTGCGCGTTAATATAAACCTTAAAGTTATTTATTACGATTACTATAGTCTAATTTAGATATTGCTTATAAAGTACAGAAAATAGGCAGCCGTATAGATACCTAATAAAGTTATTAATATTAAAATAGCCGCGTAGATACTCCAAGTATTACCTTTTTAAAAATCGCCTTAATAATACGCCTCCTTACTAACTAGAGCTTGCCCTCTCGTCTACTAGCTAGTCTTTTCGTTAAAAATAGCCTTATTAAGGAATACTATAATATCTGCTAGAAACCGCCTTATATTATTATAATAGAGCTCCCTTAGTTATAAGTTATAGCCCTACGCTATATACTTAATTGCCTTCCTTAACTACCCTTCCTTCTTTAAGATATAGTAGATTATAGTATAAGTAACGTTAAGATTATATTTGTAATAGAGTTAGTACTAAATTTTATCTATATATTTCTAGCCGTTATAAAGCAGGAGTTTAAGGAGAGCCTCTTTATTAGATCTTGTTAACGCTACTAGCTAGTTAGTCTTCCGTATATATGGAGGACCGCGTAAAAAAAGATTTCTCCTTCCTTTTTAGAAAAAGCGCGGTTTTAGTGCCAAGACCCCACCAAAAATACCGACTTTTTGACTTCGAGCTTATAAAAAGTAACTCTATACTAACTTTTTGATAGAATATATTTACTTAATTGCTCGCAATACACCCTATACTCCTTCTACTATCTTTTGTACAGTTTCTTAGGCCCAAGATACCCTACTATGGCCTTGCAACAAGGGCGTAGGCTATAGTAATGCGAGCCCTGGGTATACCCTTAAAAGTAATTACTTACGTCACCGGAATTAGCTCTAAGCACATTAGCAACCTCCTAAAAAAGGTAGTAGAGAATGGCTGGCGTAAAGATTGGGTCCTTCTTAATGACCACCTTAAAGATAAGCTCCGCCCAGGGCGTAAAAAGAAGATCACCCCTAAATTTAAGCAAAAAGTTATTAACGCTATTACGTGCAATCGATACGGGCGTGAAAAAAGTATTAAAATGCTTGCTCGCGAAATAGGCCTCTCCTTATTAGCTCTTTAAATTATACTTAAAAGGCACGGCTTCCGTAAGATAAAGCCAATAAGGAAGCCTAGATTAACTCTAGCTATAAAGGCCGAACGGTATAAATTTACATTAGCTTACCGCAATTAGACGTTAGAAGATTAAAAGGCTGTAATTTAGACGGATAAAATAAGTATCGTTTTAGGCCACCGTCGAAGGGGCTACTAAGTATGGCGACGCCCATATAAGGCCTATATACGCAGCTGCGTACAAGAGCGATAGAAGGGGTACTCTAAGTTTATATTTTGGGGTTGCTTTATATACGACTTTAAAGGCCCTTGTTATATTTAGAAGCCTTAAATAAAGAAGGAATTAGAAGAGTTGAAATCTATTATTAAGAACTAAAATCTAGCTCTAGAGCTAGAGGCGTATTAGGCCTAGAAGGAATATTAAGCTACTAAAAGAAATGTATACAAACTGCGTTATAAGAGGTGTATGGGCGGAGCCCCTACTAAGTGGAAATTTACTACATTATACGGAGCTTTTACTTAATTAGATAGAGGTAGAATTAACTAGTAGCGATATTTAACGAATATTTTAATACTAAAACTTCTTCCGTTTACCTAGAGCCTTACTTACTTAAATCCTAATACAATTATATAGGAAGACAAGGCTACTTCTTATACTGTAAAGATTTACTAGGTTTACTTTAACGCCTACAAGATTCGGCGTCTTATTTGGCTAGGTAATTTACCTAATCTAAATATAATTAAGCCCTATTGGGGTTACTTAAAACGGGTTATTATAAAAAGGGGCCTACCTACTTCCCGTACAGCTGCAGGAAAGGCCTAACTTAAAGCTTGGCGCAATCTTAAGCAATAGCAAATTTAACAGTAGATCGAGAGGATCCCTTACTATATTAAGAAGATTATAGAGCTAAAAGGAGGTAATAATTATAGAAAGGGAGCAGAGGATAAGCGGCGAAGTAGAAAGTAACTCTATAAGGCAGCCAATTATAAGCTCCCTATAATCGTTAAGGTGCTTTAAACGAGTTATAAGACGTTACGTAATCACTACAGTCTACCTAACGCCTATCTGCAATTCTTCCTTCCTGCGCAGAGCTGTAAGGAAATTAAGGAGATTCCTAAGGAAGAGTGGTAAAAAACGGTTAATATAATTGTTCCAAATCGGCGTTAAAATACTTAAGGCCCTAGCTTAATTGCAGATCGACAGCTTTATAATTAAAGACTCTAAAGGAACGATTACAATCAGGTGGTTACACGGGTAGAGAGCTAGGTAGAGAGCTAGGAACAGCAGAGGCAATTAAGGCCTTAAAAAGCTCGAAAGCCTATAGAATATAAGGTGCGATGGAACGAGGTCAATCACGTAAATATTAAGCGGTAAAACACCACGTTTTAGAAGCTATATAGATGATATATTAGTATCAAAAGCTTCAATTAAGTTAATTGAGTTTATTTTTGGTGGGGTCTTAGCACCAAAACCGCGCTTTTCCCAAAAAGGAAGGAGAAATCTTTTTTTGCGCGGTCCTCTGTAAGGCCTAATAGGCTAGCTATATTGTATAAGGTTACGTTTAGTGTTATATATAGTAGCTTAACTAATATATAGCTATTCTGTAATAGTATCTAGCCGCTAGCCTAATTTAAGTAGACGGACTGTATCTGCGTGGCGAGTGGGGTTAATATAAGGCACTATAATACTAGGAAACGTGTTAAGATAGGGCAAATAATAGGGCGACGACGGCTTTAGCTTACTAACTAATAATAGACGGTTATATCAATAATAAGGTACGTTAAACGTGGAAATAGGCTATCTTACGGTTTTATACGTTAGGTTAGGTGTAAAAATCGGGGATCTATATACTAAGGATTCTAATTCGTTTTGTAACAGACTAACCTATTGCTAACCAATCTTTGCGAAAATTAAAAATTTGAAATAACTCTATAACCACAACCCCTAGCGTTCTAATTTAAGCTATATTTCTCTTATAAGCCTTTTAGCTATTAATTATACCTAAGATGGCCGAAAAGAAGGGCCGCTGGGATAATGTTAGACGCGTTAACCTAAACCATAACGCATACGGTTAAAATCGCCAAAATCCTTAAATTCGGCACTCTGTTACATAAAAAAGTAGATAGGAAAGCCCTCCCGTATAGGGTATATAAGCCCTTCTTTAATTTACTGTTAAAATATATTAAAACAGCCCTTAAATAGCCCTTAGAAAAGAAACTAAAAGAGACCCTTATGCGTCTTAAACGCTAAATAGAAGCTATTAAGAACGTAGTAGATTATATTAAATATAACTAAGAGATAGCTATACCCCCTACCGCATAAAATAGAAGCCTATAGATAGCCGTTTAAAGCTAAGCAAACATCGCTATAGCCGCACTACTACCCCCGTTTATATAGTCCCACCTCTTACCTAATATTACTTTAATATTAGTAGCACCGGAATACTAATATATAGTTATTAAATTTAGTAAAAAGGTAGATACGGAGCTTCTTTAGATACTTAGGGAGCTTTATAAAAATATTTAGGAAAAACTAAATAACGTGTTATTTAAATTAGGAAACGCACTTATAAATAAGGTACGGATTACCGCGTTACAGATCCTTAGGTTAGAAGGCGTTATCGTTTTTATAAAAACACTAGCGTAGGTGGACGACTTATATAGATATAGAGATATATAGGAAAAGACCCTGAGGAGAAGCGCTTAGGTAATTAAGCCTATATATAGAGTAGTTATATACGGTATACTTATACGTTTAGTTAATGATATAGAGAAGGGGGCTATTATTAGGAAATTTAAGCTAGAAAATTAGAGAGTACTTAGTAATTATAGGATTATTAGCTAGAGGTAGCTTAGGCCCTTAAAGGAGAAGTAAAGAGATACCTCTCTGGTGCTAGAATTTAAGACTATACTAGGTATAAATACCGCAATATATATAGAGGCTCTCTACTAGGATAGCACCTATAAAAGAACTAAAAGGTTTAATAGAGCCTACCTAGTAAAGCGATATTTTAAATGCTACTACTACGGATATATAGAAACCTAATATTGTAAATAAAAAATATACAGAAGATATTCCACTTAAGATTATAATATAAAAGAATATAAGGCCGACTAGTAGAAGTGTACCCTTTATTAAGGAGAGTATAACTTCTAGTCGCTAATTTATCCTAAATATAAAAAGGAGACAGCTTATATAGATAAGGCGAAAGCTAGACTCTGTATAAATCTATACTAGCCTAAGAGCCTAGTATATATTATACTAGGGCTATTAGAAATAGGGAGTTAAATTAACAGCTAGCTAAGCTCCCTACCCCTATTAGTAACACTATTAGTAAATATATTAAATAGTATAACTAGAATAAGACTAATAGAAGTGGACGGAATATAAAGATAAAAGAAACTAGTAGAGGGCTCTGTAGGAAGCCTAATAGGAAGAGTAATATAAGAAAGAGAAGTACTAAAATAGTAAGCACTAAAAGCCTATAAAGAGAAATATTACTAATTCGTCCTAAGCTAAGCGAATATATTACTATTAAATTAAATCCTAGTAAAAAGAAGGGTAAAGTAAATAAAAAAAAAGACGTAATATTTAGCTATAGCTATAAACAATAAAGCCGAACGTAGGAGGAGATAATTTAAATTGTTATAGATAAATAGGCTAATATTAAGGATAATAGCTCTAATTTTAGCTAAAGCTCTTAAAGTTTTTAGTACTCTATAAGGAGCCAAGGGAAAGCTCCCGTACTACTATAAATAAATATCTTAGGACGTTCTTAATAATAGACGACCTAGGTATCTATACTATTAAGGTATTATAATATAATATAGAAAAGAGCTACCTAAAAATATAAGAGCTCCTCTAGGATAAATAGACGTAGTAGTATAACGTACTTACTATATAGAAAGTATAGCGTAGCGAGAGACTAGAATAGGACCTCCCTATAACTACTAACCTAATTAGTAATAGGTTTTACTTATACTACCCCCCCTATTTAGGGACAAGAGTATGCCTTTTTATTAACAGAAGTATTTTAATTAGATGCCTTTATATTACGGATTACGGATAGAATTTAGTTGCGGTATTAATTACGAACTAAGAAAAAGACTAGCGGTATATAATTACTATATTTAATGTCTATAACCTAAACCCCCTTTTACTATATAATGGACTAGACGGGCTCCTAAGGGACTATATACTCCTAAAACTAAATAATACCTTAAGAAGAATAAGAGGACCAAACTATAGCACTATAGTAGTTAGAGACTTTAATCTCTACTACCCTAAATAAGGAGGGCCTAAAGTTAGGCCTAACTGTAGAGTAGTAGTAGAATACCTTATTAAGGTAATAGAGAATAATAAACTTAAATTAAGCTTTAAAATAGGATTAATTATAAGGCTAGCTAAAGGAGTAGGTATAAACCCCTCTATAATTAATCTTAGCCTTATTACTTTTAAGGTGGCTAACTACCTAATTTAATTAAGGGTTAATACAGAACTAGATAAAGGATCTAACTACCTCCTAGTTAAAGCTATTTTTAAATACTAACTAAAATAGAAAGAACTTATACGGCAACTCTTTAAGAAAATAAATAAAGAAATATTTTATAATGTGCTCTAAGAGCTATCTAAAGTGCGACTAACCCTACTATAAGATTAGAGTAATATAATAGTTATTAGAATTATTAATACACTTATAAAAGCCGTGGAACTGTCTACGTTAATAGCTAAGGTTAGCCCGAAATCTAAGCTAGAATAATTAAAAGAATATACTAAAACAATTAAAGTAAAGAGATAAGTATAAAGGCACTATAATAGGTCCCTAATAGAAGAGAACTATATTATATTATAGATAGTAAGGAGAGAAAAGACTAAAGCTATTAAGAAGGCTATAAGAACGGAATATATAGAGAGAGTTAGTAAGGTTAAGGATATAAAGGGACTATAGTCCCTATATACTTAAGCTAAAAGGAGAAATATTATAAGGACTATATTTATACTAGATATTAGAGATATAATAGGCACCCTATAATATATAGTGGAAGGAAAAATAGTAGCCCTAAGGGGCTTCTTCTTCCCTATACCGCCTATAGTAGATCTAAAAGATATATATAAATACTAGTATTTAAACCTAATATAAATTCTAGAGATTATAATATAGAAGGTAAAAGAAGCTATTAGAATAACTAGCCCGAATAAAGCGCTAGAAGAGGATTAACTCTAAAACCATACACTTTGTAAGGCTATTTAGGAACTAAAAGAACTACTTCCCTAGCTTTTTAACCACTACCTATTATAGGTTACCCCCGTAACACCTTATATACGTTTACCTATTTTTACTAACTTAGCAATTAGAGACTAACTATAAGATAGTAATCTAATAGCAATTTAACGGCAATCTAATAACAATTTACGGCAATTTACTATATTCTGCTATATTCTACTAAGTTTACTAAATCCTACTAAGTTCTGCTAGGACTATTACCCGAATTTTATTCTGCCCTATATACGTATTAACTAAGAAACTAAGTTAATAATATATACCCTTTCTTCCCGTTTTCTTACCTTCTTTCTTTATATAACGTTTTAACTTCTTATACAGTTTATATATATTGTTAGCGACTTAGTCAATTGAGGCATAGGCACGGCAAAAGGGACGTGCAAGCCTGTATAATTGGATTGTCTATAAACGAGAATCTAAAGCTAGGGAAAGAAAAGGAGAAGAAGAGTAGCGCTATTTAATGTTTTATAAGATCTTCGCGTCACGTGACCGCAATATACGGTAATCTGTAGCAACTTACCGGTGCGAAGTTCTGCTAGTGCTGTAATATTACCCCCCCCTCTAAAAAAGCCTACCCTTAGGCTTTGTTGTTAAAAGTCTTAGTAGGAGAATCTAACTAATTAGACAACTTTAACCGCCGGTTAAAGTTCCTAGATATTTTAATACCTTATATAACTAAGAAATTTCTAGGGCGTTTTTGTCCTTATATTCTTCTAGTAGCTTATTATCTTTATTATACTAGCATTCTATCTACTTATTTAGGTACTTTAGCGGTCCGGGTTTATTAGGGTAACAGCTATAAAACTCCTAAAGCTTATAGGGATTACCTATAAAGTTCTATATAGGGTACTAAGTAGGGTTTAGGTTATATCCTTTTTAACTAATATAATACTTTAATGTTCCCTTTGCAAGTTTACAAGCTAGTATTTCTTTAATTTCCTATTTCTTATCGCCATTAACTTAAATTAATAGGGGAGGTTTATTCTTTTATCTAGGTAGTAGGTTATTTATAGCTTTTTATAGCTTATCCGGTAAGAAAATAGGGTAAACTTTAATTAAGTTTAGGAGTTTAACCTTATACAAATTGCCTACTTTATTAAGAATCTTATATAGTCCTACTATCTTATAGTCTAGCTTACAGCTAGGCCGTTCTGTCTTTTAGTTTTTTGTTATAACCTAGACTATATCGCCTATAGTGAAGTTAGGCTCACGCCTATACTTATTCGCCTACTATTTTATTAATTTCTAAGCCTTTTCTAAGTTTATATAGGCTACTTTTTAGGCTTCTTCTAAGCGCTTAGCGTACTACTAGGCTTCCTTATAAGATAGTTTTTTGCGTATAATCTAGAGCCCTTTTAGTCTTTCCTAGTTAAAGCTTATATAGGGTAGGTAACCCATTTCTAGTTAAATAGGGGCAAATCCGGTAGAGTTATAGGGTAGGGTTGCTTAGGCGTAGTTTATTAAGGGTAATAGTTTAGTCTAGTTATCCTAAAAGTAGTTAATAAAAGGCCGGAGTCTCTAGTCCAAGTATTAATTTATAATCTCCGTTTAACCGTCTATCTAGGGGTAATATACCGTAGAAAGCTTTAGCTTAATACCTAGGATTTAGGTAAACTTATTCTAAAAGGCTAATATAAACTGCAGCTTATAGTTAGATATAATAGTATCTAGTAGTCCATAAATTTAGTAAACGTAGTAGATATACAATTAGGCCGCCTCTTTAGCGTCAATATTCTTATAATAGGGAATTAAAAATAGGCGCTTACTAAAGTGGTTAACTAGGATTATAACTATATTGTATCCGTTATGGTCTAGAGGTAGCTTATAAAAGTCTATAGAGATATATTACTAGGGGCGGTTAAGTATTAAGAGGGGTTTTAATAGTCCTAGGGTCTTATCTTATAGAATTATAGACCTATAGTAGTTATTACAGTTCTATATATAGCGGTTAATATCTATAATTATTTTGGGCTAGTAGTAGCGGTTGCTAATAATCCTATAGGTCTTATTTTTTCTAGGGTAGGCCGTAGAGACCTAGGTATATGCTTTAGTAATAAGCTAAATCTATAAGTTCTGTTCCTCTACTACTACTAGCCGTTTACGGTGCTTAAGCAGTCTACTTTTAAGGGACTATAGGCTAAAAACGTTCTTTACCTTTTCGCGGTACTCCTATAAAGAAGGGGCCGTACGGTTTACCTATAGTAGTTTATTAATAAGGTCCAGTTCTATAGAGTTAATAGGGTATATCTTAGTATCTAAAGAGCCTATATTTAGTTCTGCCCATATTTAGGGGTTAAGGTGCTCTAGTTATAGTAGCGCTTAGGTTTATAATAAGATTTTTATAGCTATTTAGTTATTTATATCCTATTTACACCTTATAAGAGCGTCCGCACAGTTAGTAGCACCTAGCCTATGTATAATTAGGAAGTTAAACTAAGATAGGGTATCTGCCTAGCGCGTCTATTAGGCCGTAAGGGCCTTTATTATTATAAAATATTCTAAGGCCTTATAATTAGAAACTACCTAGATAGACTTAAGGGTGCCTTCTAGTTAAGCTCGCTAGTGCTAAAAGCTAGAGATAATAGCTAGCATTTCTTTATCGTAAATTAGGTAGTTTAGCTTAGTATCTACTATAGTCTTTGAATAGTAAGCAACAGGGTACTATTCTCCGTCTATCTACTTTTAGGAGTAAACGCCAGCTATAATATTATCTAAGGCATTAGTTTTTAGCATTAAGGGCCATTCTAGATTAAAGTAGGCAAGTAAGGGAGTAGAGACTAGTTATTTCTTAAGCTCGTTAAAGGCCTGCTTATATATAGTGTTAAAGTAAAAGGGCTAGTCCTTATAGGTAAGTAGGCTTAGAAACTAGGTAATCCTACTATAGTTCTTAATAAAGCGTTAATAAAAGTTATAGAACCCTAAAAATAACTATACCCCCTTTACAGTCCTTAGGGGTACCTATTAGTTAATTATAGCTATCTTTTCTAGGTCTACCTTAATTCCATTTATACTAATAATAAACCCTAGGTACTTTATACACTTAACACTAAATTCTAACTTCTTAATATTAGCTTAGAGGCTAGCTTTCTAAAGCCGTTATAGGACTTTATAAACATACTCTTTATATTCTAGTTTATTTTTAGAGTAGATTATAATATTATCCAGGTATGCTATATAGAAGTTATTAAGGTAGTTAAATAGTATATTATTTATATATCGTTGGTATATAGCTAGTCCGTTAGTTAGTTTAAAAGGTAGTATTTTATATTTATATATTCCGTAACGGGTCTAAAATATAATAAGGTTTTCTAATTTAGGGTCCATCCTAATTTAGTAAAAAGCCTAGCGGATATTAAGCTTTATAAAGATCTTAGCTCTACTTATTTAGGCTAAAGTCTTACTAAGTAAAGGTAGTAGGTAGCTGTCTTTAAGGGTTAAATTATTAAGCTTATAGTAGTTAATACAGAAACAAAGTCCTCTATTTAGCTTTTTAGTAAAGAAAATAGGTAAGTTAAAAGGGGCTTAACTAGGCTTAATAAAGCCCTTATCTAGGTTATTAATAAGATACTACTTTATAGCCTATAATTCGGCAGTAAATTACTATTAAAGGGGGCTATAACTAAGGGTAACCACCTTATCCAGCTTAATTTTAATCTTATAGTTGTACGGTTGGTAAGGCGGAAGTATATTAGACGCTGCTTTAAAGAAGGTATCTTTAAATTTCTAGTATTAACGGGGCAGTTTCTGTTCTACTAGCTCCTTATCTATAAGCTCGCCTTTCTCTTAGGCTAGGGCTTCTTTCTCTTTAATTATTTAATTAATTTTATATAAGCTAGTTATAAAGGCAACGGTATTAGGCTAAACTAGGTTTTAGTAAAATCCTATAGCGCTAATATAGCAGATATTAACTGGCGGGAGGTCTATAGGTTTCTTTACGGATATTCGTTAGGCCGTATTTTATAATATAGGGTTTATAGTCTTCCTTAGCTTATATTCTATTTTCCATAAGTTATCCTTTCGGTTTATTAGTTTAGTATATTATCTAATATCCCTAGCCTTTCTTTATGGCTGCGTAGGGCCTAAGTTCTCTATTAGGGACTTAGCTAGGCCACTACCGACTTCCTAAGTCTTTGGTGCGAGTAGTGTAATATAGGTAGTTTAGGGGCGGCGTAATATATAGATCTGTTACGGATTAAGCTATATATCCTTCTTAAAAGCCTAGTCCCTACGCGTCGCATCGACCTAGTAAATAGTGTTTATCTATAGCTGTATAAGGTTTTCCATTATAATACTAATCTCTTTTATAAAGGAAGGCGTTAGGGGTATAGTTTTGGGCCAGATAAGCTGCCTATTTTATATATTAAGCTATAAGCCTAAATAGGCTAGCCATTTTCTCCCTAAGATTATATTATGGCTTCTAAGGTCTATAATAAGGAAGGAGATGTTATACTACCTTTATCCATTAACGCAGAGGTAAATCCGTAAGATAGTTATAATAGGTAGTCCTATTTGTCCGTTATAACCGCGAATAGGGACTAGTTTAGGTAGTTCTTTAAGGGGTATATTTAAAAAGTCAGCCAGTTTTACAGCGCACTTTATATTAATTAAGGTAAAGGTATTTACTCCTAAGTTAGCTAAAGCAGAGGTTAAAACTTAATATTTATTATGAAATAAAGTATAAGGGATAGTGCAGCTTCTTCTACTAACTAGCTAACCCAGATTAATATATAATATATTAATCCCTTTTAACCCTAGAAAGGAGTCTTTCTTTAAGGTTCCTTTTTTTCTAGCTCTATACTATCCTCCTAAATTAATAGGACCTTATTTATCTTTACCTTTATTAGGCAGTTCCTTATAGGGTGGCTTATTTAACCATATAAGAAGCAAGCTCCTTAATCGCTAAGGGCCTATATACGGGGGTCGCTATATATAGGCCGGGTATACACTAGGCCTATAGCAGGGGTAGATACGCGGCTAGCTACCGGGTTAGCTATAGGAGTTGCCGATTATACCGGGGCACTACGGGCCGTACTTATAGTACTTATGGCTTAGTTTATAAGGTTTCTAGTTTTTAGTTAGTTAGCGCGTGCCTTAATTTAATAAAGGCCTTAGTTAATAGCTAGGCAATAGTCTATAAGTTCCTTTAACGTCTATGCTATAGTATAAGCTAGTAATACGGCCCGCTATAGGTCTAGGGTAAGCTTATTAAAGAGGTCTAGTAGTAGGTCTTCCTAGGGGATCTAGGCCTATCTAGCTAGGTATAGAAAGCGGGTTTAAAAGGCCAAAAAGGTCTCCGTTATTTTTATGTTTAGGCTTTTATAGCTAAGGTAGGCGTTTTATACTTTAAAAGAGTCTTTATAAATAGAAGATAAGTATTTAATTATTTCTTCTTTAGAGATAAAGGGGTCTGCTAAGTCTTTAGTATATTACGGGCGTAAATATATCTGGGTGTTTCCGCCAGTACGGCTAAAAATATAGGCTATTCTAGCTCGGGCGTTAGGGAAGTAGTCTGTATTAACTTTAAGCTTATCCTATAATTAAAGCTTTTAATTATTAAATATAGGGTTAGTTCTATCTATAAGTAGTAGGGGATCCGCAACCTTTATTAACCGCTTTAATACTGCATAAGCCTTAGTAGATCCACTAAGGCGCTAAAATAGGGCCTAAAGGACTATAGCAAGTCTTTAGTTATCTAATAATAACTCATTATTAGATATAGGGGTATCTCTAGCTTTAAGCAGCTCTTGCAGTTGTTTAATTTCGGTATTAGCAGCCGTAAGCTCCGCCTAGGGGGTTAAAACGTTAATTATTTCTTTATCTAAAGTATTTAAGGGTCCTATAGCTGCTTTACCTACTACTATAGTTCGTGGCATAGTAGTAGGGGTGTTAGGTAATTTTGGGTAATTTCTTTAGGGGTTCTGGTCTGTGTATATCTTATAGGTCCTTTTCTTAGAGTTCTATTCTTTTCTTTTAGGTCCTGTCCTTATGGTCCTAGTAATGTCCTTAGGGTCCTATTCTATATTCTTATAAATATATTTAAGTTCCTTCTTAGGAAGAAAGAGTAAAGTAAGCTTTAGATAATGTTAGCGACTTAGTTAATTAAGGTATAGGCATAGTAAGAGGGACGCGCAAGCCTATATAATTGAATTGTCTATAAACGAGAATCTAAAGCTAGGGAAAGGAAAGGAGAAGAAGAGCAGCGCCGTTCAATATTTTATAAGATCTTCGCGTCACGTGACCGCAATATGCGGCAATCTATGGTAACTTGCCGGTGCGTAGTTCTGCTAAGTTCTGCTAGTGCCGTAATAGTAATAAGGGTTTCGGATTATTAAGAGGACATTTTAAAGCTTCTACTGTTTAGTTAACAATAGGGTAATCAGGGTTTTAAATTAAAGATAATGCAGTAAATGGCCCGGGCTTATAACTGTCGGATAGACAAGTTACTAAAAAGAACTCTATCAATTAAAGCTAGCTTTAGAAGCTCTCTATATACATAAGGTCAGGGTAAAGAACTAATAACAACACTAATAACAATACTGACGACGATTTGGAACTATTACTTAATCGCCACTAGGTCGACATTGCTACTTAGTTAGTAATAGGTAATAGAAATAGGGTGTAAGTTATAAGGTAGTACCTAATAGTGACCTTAACGTTCGACAAATAGCTATATCTTAGTAGTTTATAAACCTCTAGATTGGGGGTTTACTACTCCCTAGTAAAACTAGATTGCTAATAACTACTAAATAGTAAGAAAACGGTAAAAATGCAAGACTATAAGAAATCCTAACGCCTATCCCTATCCTATTTATAATTTATTTCTATTCTTTTACGTACTAATATTTATTTACTAGGAGCCTAGTAGGGATTACCCTCTTTTAAAAATCTTACTACTATTAGCTACTTTCTAATAGCTATTTCTATCCGATTTAGAAATAGAAAAAGCGGCTCTCTTTCTTTTTTTTATATAAAATAACATCTTTAGAGAGAGAGAGAAGCCTAGATACCTTTGTATTTCTTCTCTCTCCTTTATAAAGGTTATATTCTAGTAGTAAGTACCCAGGAGTTTATATAGCTCTATATTCCCTAAAACATTTACCTTCTTTATCTTTCCCTATTACTTTAGAAAGGATTTAAAATACCCTTTTAGCATATCTATCCTTAAGGGCTTTAAGAGAAAAGGAGTAGCTTCTTTTATAAATTCTAGTATAGTGTTTCCCTTTATTTTTGTTCTATTACAAATTGTTTTTCTACTATTTTAGTATCTTTTCTTTTGCTACTCTCCCTATATAGGCTAAAGAGGTATAAGAAGATTATATTTTTCTTCTAAAAAGGCCCTTTTTAGCTAACTAATTTACTATTTTATTTCCGTATATTTCTATATAACTAGGAACCTAATAGAAGTTAATGGAGATATTTTATTAGCTAAATAGGAACAACTCTAAGTAATTTTATGGACTAGTTCTTGTCCTCCTATAAGAGAGTTAAGCTATAATCTTTTAATAGCTACCTAACTATCTATAAAGATATAGACCTATTTATCTTTTAGTCTTTATTATTTTAAGTATTCTAGAGTCCTATAGACTGTATAAAGCTCCATATTTATTAAAGTACTAAGATCCTAAAGGCCTTTTAATAGGATTTAATTTTCCTAACTATTCTAATGGGCTTTTAGTAGGAACGCCTCCTCCCTTTAAAGCGACTCCCCCCTATATACGCGTGCGATACGTAGTATTATTAGGTCCCCGCTATATTCCTAATAATCTCTATATATATCTCTACTAAGTATACTCCCTATATACCTAGGTAGCTACCTTATTTTTTACCCTTTCTTTTTTATATCCTTTCTACTTAAGGGGGTACTAAATAATAACCATTTTAGTAACTAGCCAGCGAATACTACAAACAATTAAATCGATTAATTAAATCGAACTAAAGTCTTAATATTAGCCCATTACCGAATCGAATCAAATTAAGGCCTAAGGAGACACCCTAGATAATACCGTTTAAATATATAGCTAATGAATGCCTATAGAGATCGGTTTAAATTAATATAATTAATCGATTAATCGAATCAATTAGAGCCTTTAATTGAACTGACCTCTCCTATAACTTAAATTAGACACTATAAGTAGTTATAGGTAAGTAGATAGGTAGGTAGATAAGCGGTAAAAATAGGTAAGCACTAGGCCTAGGGAGGTAGTAGATCTAGCTACTACGGATATTTATAAACATTAGCTTTTTATAATATAATTAAACTAGTTATATATATATTTTTATTTAGAATATTTTAAAGTACTATAGGCCCTAATAGTACTGATAGTATTAACGGCCCTAATAATCCTAATAGTCTAGGTATGCTCCTAATAGGTTCCTAAAAGAAAGCTAAGTATAAGTATATTTTAAAGATCCTAATAGTCCTAATAGAAGCCATTAGGAGTCTATTAGAACTATTAGGAGTTACAATTAATTACTAATATTTATAATTTCTATAAAGCTCTAGATTCTAGATTATTGCATATTCAATTATATTTCTCTCTTATAACAAAGCCTTATAATAAATACTACGGTAGAGTTATTAATAGGCTAAGTATATAGGTAAATATAATAATAAAATCTAACTATGGGGTAGGTGCCTAATATATTAACTTTAATTAATTCTAAGATTTGCTACAAAGAGAGAACTATCTAAGGTAGGGATTGTAGTCCTTTAAATATATAACCATACTCCTAAGAAACTCTCTTTAATATATAAGGTACGTAATAGAGCTTGTTATATAATCTTGGTTACTATTCTTTGTTATATAGTTCTACTTATTCTATCCTAGACTATGCTTTTATTAACTACTTAGCTAATTCTAACTCTTCTCCTAGTAGTCGTAATATTGTACTTATAGGGTTTGTAATATCTCTCCTATTTTATATACGGCTGCTATTATAAGGTAAGGATATGGATAGGGAGTCCAATAATAGAACAGTAGGATATATTGTATAGATAGACAAATCCTTAGGGGAAAAGAAGGAGACTTATATAATATAAGTCAGTAGTTTAGGATTTGTGGATATAGAGCTTCTAAAACGGCCTTAATATCTAAAAGAGTTGATTTTAGAAGGCCCTTTATCTAAAAGAGCCGATCCTAAAAGGGCTGCGATCTTAAGAGAAATAATTATTCTATTTTGCGGTACTGTAAAACTTCTGTATATATATTTGGAGTAGGATAAATACTTATAGAAGAGAGGCTTTTAGGAGCTCTATTCCGCTAGGATATATAGGGCGTTTAGAAGTAAAACTTTTAAAAGCTTAGAAATCCTAAGATACTTACTACCGCCCTCCTTATATAACCAATTTCTCTAGGATTATATATCTCCTAAAACTAGCTCTTTTAGAAAGTATATTCTTTTAGAAGCTCTAAGCCCTAATACAAGATACTATAGTACGTATATAAATATAAATATTATTTATTGCTTAACGTCCGATTCGGATCCGATCGGGTGACTTGGAACTTAGTAAATGAAAGACGAAGAGGAACTATCTATCAAACCACTTTTTTAAGTCTTTCTCTACACACTGCTGCCTCCTCGCTTGGTTCTCAACGCTCTTTTACCCTATTGCATGGCTCACAATCCCTTGAGAGCATATTCCGTCGCTACAACCTGATCCGTAGGCAAGACCTCTGTCCACTGGCTGAAAACTTCAAAAGCTTTATTATCGAACTTGATTCCGCCCTCTAGCGGATCAAACCCATGCTCGAAAACCATCTCGGTCGGCAGTGCCATCTGCTTTCTGACTCCATCAACTGTTCCTGGCACCTCCTTTGGCTTCAAGCTCTCCGCATACTCCATCGCGATCTTGTCCGCTATTATAAGCAGTACCGTCTTTATCGACTGGTCCTTGTATTCGGGTGGGTCTTCATCGCTGTCATAGGGATATGGTTGGTCGAGGCCGTCTGACCCAGCGACCTCCTGGCGCTGGAGGAAGGTGATTGCATCGCGTTCGCGGCCGGGCCGGATGGGAAGGATGGCCTTGACCCAAGGCGAATTCAGGAAGGCATTGCGGAGGTTATCTCCATCAAGTTGCATGAGCCAGCCCAACGAGGATCCTTGACGCGCAGGCTCCGTCTCTTCGGTGATAAGATAGTATGGACGCTGCCCGCTACTAGGGACTGCAGCTTTGCCAATTAGAGCTGCGCGGGTACTGAGCGGCTGAAGCGTCATGGCGGCAGAGGTCATATGGCCTGCTTCATCGACAGAGGCGAGTTGATTCGTCTGCGGTTTCCACCAGTCTGGTGCGACGAAGTACAGCATGGCATCAATGTCGAAGAAGTAGCGAATCATCTCTGATGCAGCATAATAGTCGTCACTCTTCCAGCCTTGTTCCGTACCATAAAGACGAGTAATTATGCTACGATAGATGACATTTCGTTCTTCCGCGCGCATATCCTCCTGAGACCGTGTTCGCACTTTTCCCATGACCTTGAGACGCGCGCGCAGGGTTTCGTAGAATGACTTTTCCTTCTCGGCTTGGAGCTGGTCCTGATACACTGCTTGGCTGTCTCTATTCTTCTTATCGATTCGACTCTTGGTGACTGCGTCGGGAAGGTATTCAACATGTGCATCAAAGGGAATCGGCTCCTTATTCCCAAAGTTGGCAGAAGTCAACTGGATGGTGAACTGCTCCTTAGTCTTGTCAAGCTTCAGATCATCAATCCACTGGACCGCAGCTCCGTGGAAATCAAGCAACTTGATTCTCTCCAACACGTAACCCGCTGGGGTTGTGGGCAGCTTGTAGTCGCGAATAAATGCAATCCGATCATTCGATTCAAGGGGGCCATTTTCATGCATACCCCAACCGGGATTGTCCGGGTCGGGGCCGAAATCTTCTTCCAACTCCTTGTCTCCCGTCTTGAGAATATACGGGAAAGAGTCGGAGACAACCTTGACTAACGTGTCCGGATACGGCTGCTCCTCAGGGGGCTTTAGAGATGGGTCACGTGCCGCGGCAGTGTCATAGACGAACTCGCCCGTCCCCAAAGGGTTGCCAGGATTGTCGACATACATCTGCCAACACAAGCGCTGACCAAGATCTTGTACCTGGACAGCAACCTTGCGCATTTTGCGGCTAAGCTCGTAGCTTACCAGACGGTCAGTTTTGTTCTGCAGGACATATCGCCGGCTGGAAGTGTCCGTCGTCTCGGTCACCGTCCTAAAAGTTGTCTTGTAGTTCTGCCGAACCTCACTAGAGAGCCTGGCACTCTGCTCTCTCATCTTTTTGTGGGTCTGCTCCTGCGACTGTTTTCGAGAGGTGTCCAAATTGAAGCTCGCAGTGCCGCTGGCCTGAAAGACTGGCCCAATGCCGCCGGACGCAGTTGCGCTCGCGCCTAGCTTCATGTCGTTCGCATTCTCGCTTTTCACGGCATCTGATAGCTCGTCCTTGTCTGTCTGATCAAGTTCGGTCTTCTGAATTGTTTCGACAGACTGCTCGGTTATCTGCTCTACTAGCTGGCGCCTAGTATTAACTTCAACGAGTTCGACTGTGCCACCAGGGCTGATCCAGACATGGCCGACTGGCGGCCCAAGAAAAGTGCCGAGCTGGAAAAAGTACTGCCGGAATTGATGCAGGAGACCAATTGGCGAAAGGTATACTGATTTGGCAGGATGGTCATCAGTGAAAAATCCTGCACTGCCGACGATTCGGTCTAGATGAGCAATCCCAGGTCGGAACATCTGTTGCACGGCGGCAGGGGCTTTTTCGTTAAGATACTTGAGCACGGCCGCCATTGCTATGTCCTGGCTGCCAGGAAGAGCTGCCGTAGCTGTAGTGTCAGCTTGCGGCGTACCGCTGTTGATTCCTGCTAGTAACGACTCAGGAGTTGCGTTGCCCAAGAATGCATTCATATCAAGACCCTCTTCTCCCGAAACTCTAGCTGCCAGTGCTCGTCCCAGTTGCGTCCCGGTGCGGTCGACAAAGCGAGGTTGGGCCATGGTAAGTCTTGGTACCTCTTGCTTGATGAGCTTGTTGGCGTGAAGAGCTGCCTGCTTGACGCGCCTGGAGACGGCTTTGGCAAGCGTCTCATGGGAGAGTTGCGACCTCCAGCCGATCAGGGGCTGATATACTCCAAAAAGCTCGCTAGCATAAGGAAGAATGGCTGGTTTCACTTCGTTATTTGGTGGATCATCCGGTTTCGTGTCTGGTTCAACTCGCTTCCACAATGCTGGGGTGTTGGTTGGAATCCAATCGTATTGGGACGTGTGACTTTCGACGCACTCGTACGTCAAGTTTTGGAAGGTTATACGATCCCCAGCCTTATATGCTGTGTTCGTCTTCCATTCTTCAAGTTTCTGAACTTGGGAGTCTATCTGGACAATTGCGGTAGTGGCCATATTTTCCGTGAAAGTGAGATGTTTGAGATGAGTTGTTTTGGCAAGCTAGACCTTACGATAGGGTAGCCTCGAGACCTAGAGGAGGGGTGAAGGCGGGCCAATATATGGTTACTACTGCCTTTGAGAGGCTTTCGCAGCCCAAGATGGAGACTCTATATCTCAGAGTTGCAATCAATTGATTCAGTGGCTGAAACTGCATGTGTCATTAAGTCGTTCTTTCTCAGCGGACAAGAGCTGACGGTCCTTGACTGGTGAATTTCTGTCCCCTCAGCAGAGGCTTATTGCATCCAGAACGTAGTGTTGTTGGCCATCAGCTGTTTCGCCAAGTATGCCTAGAAACTCCACATTTGAGCAGAAGTCATGTACAGTGGGTGGCCAAAAGTATTGGACCTGGTACGTGCGAGCCCCACTTTCTAGACCAATCAGATCTTTTGTTGTTCCATATTGCAGCTTTTGATTGGTTAAGTGTGCACGTACCAGGTCCGATACTTCTGAAATATGGTAGTTCACCGATCTCTTGGCGGGGCAGGATGTTCAGCTGCGGCTGAGCTGCTTTCTCCTGTGACCTGTCTTCACAAGAAACTTGGGAAACGGGAAATTCCCGCGCGAAACAAGTTTAACATCAGGCAGCTAAGTGCCCTCTGACCATTTTACAGCTAATTGTATTTCTAGGCTGGCTTTTGTGGCGGCAACTAAATGAGCTGGGGTCTGGCCAGGATCTAGTTAAGATCTAGAGCGCACTTTTGTTGAAATTCATTGTATTGTCTATTGCTAGATCATATTCACATAACTACCTATCTATCAATTTCGCCCATAGAGGAATATTAACCAGGGCTCACAGCCCTCTTCATCATTTCAAATGCTTTGAGGCTACACATTGCAGACATGACTTCTATAACCTTGAGGGTTCTAGACACCAACAATACAGCAGTTGAAGGTGCTTCAATTATTCTCGATGTCAAGACAGGAAACACCAATGAGAGTGGCTTTCTCGTCCTATCGGGCATCGACATCGACAGTAAATCCCATAACCTTTCAATATCACACCCATTCTATGTCACTGAGAACGTGGAGTTCAGGGGCACCCTCAAGGATGGGGAATGGAACAACGCACTTGTGCAACGCAAACTCATATCCGGTAGCATACAGTTCACGATACATCTTGGGCGGTTAGACGGCGCCCCCACCTTATTCAAGGAGGACAACGAGGTTGATGCGATGGCTGCGACGGGGAGCAACTTGCCCGGCGCCCTCATATTCAAACTCCCCAACGATCGTTACTCTCATTATTATGCCTACCGTTCCCAGTGGCTTGATCCACTCCCAGTCGAATTGGGCGGGAAGAAAATATTACCCGATACGCAACCTCCTGCATCAGCAAAGGGCTGGCGGCGATTCCAAAGTGCCCCAGCTAATCCACCGACAGACATCCAGGCTCTTGGACGTTTCTTCTGGCTGCTACACCCAGGCTCACCCAAAGACCCACAGTATGCGGTTGCTGTATGGTCACCCAATATCAACCACGAAGGCCCTCTAGATCCTCTCGACATGGTCGTGTTCTTCAGCCCACATACTGCAGCGTACACTGCAAAGTATCCATTTGGACTCGTGAAAAATACGAAGCCGGGAGATCAACAGTATATGACTCTTGGCAAGAAATACCTTCTAGATGAGTATGGCTTTGCGTACAATCTCATTGCACGCCGGCGCCGGGCGGTCATGGTGATGCCGATTTGCAATCATGGTTCGTGGGGCCCCTATTCATCAGGAGAAGGGATTTACAGACTGTGTCGTGAAGTAGCTGTGTTTCTACATCGCGAGTGCAGGACTAGCAATCTTGGTTTGACCAGCGTTGGCGGGATAGATCGAAAATCCTGGTTTATAGGCGGGAGTCTGCGTTCCCCGGGGGCAGGGATCTGGTCTACAAATTTTGGAGTGCCCCCAATGCCAGGACGAATTGTCATAAGTGGTTTTAGCCGAGGAATCGATCCGGTCATTTCCATTATGCGAAAGTGGAGGGCAGCAGGTTTCTCGCAGCAATACTGGGGCTGTCTTCCGCCCAAGGAGGAGGGGCAGCTAGATCCACATCAGCTCTTTAATGCATCGTGGCAAGAACACTGGGATCTAGATGGAGCTCACAGTGTCAGAAACGGTGGAATCGGCTGGCCTGCATACCTCAGCCTGCTCAGTAAATGGTTCTCGAACGATAGAACAAGGGTGATGCGGCTTTTCCATTCGCTTAAACAGCCGGATCCAAAGACAGATAGCCATCGGTTTTGGAAAAGGCTGATGAATGAAGATAAACCGTATGAGAATTACAAGATTAAGGGTGCGAGGGAATTGCAGGGGAAGAGGTGGACTGTAGTTCATTGCGACGGGGACTACATTGGGAATAGTCCCCCTGTGGGGATTCCGCCGCTAGGGGATGCACATCATGCTACTCCTAAGGTTGGATTTAGTCATTTTGCTGCGCTGAGTCCTATTGGAACGTCTTGACCGATGACCATATAGATGATATCCGCTGGAATCTTTTAATATTAGTAGATTTCCGAATGACTTACACCTAGTTTGTTTGTTACTATTTACAATTGAAATGTCTCCAAGCGGTCAACTTAAATATCCAAAATCCCACACAAAAGGTTATTCGCACTAACGCCCGCTCGAATTAGCAAGAAGAACAAAGGGGAGTTATATTCAAGGCTGCCGGGTACCGAGAATTCAAAACACACCTATGAATGCCCAACCCATCCAATGGAAACTCCGCTCGGTAATCTTCAATATTGGTGGACTACTGAAAACAGAAATTGGCCAAGACTTCAAACTCTTTAAAATCGTTTAGTATATATTTTCCAACTGCCATCTGGTTCAGAGCATACTCTATAAGGCAACGCCCCTTTGCTGCAATCCAAGCCTAGTATCCTTGTTCTTCTATCAAGTCCTCTCTTCCGCTAAAAGAGATAAAACAAAAACCCCAGCCCTGTGGCAGCGACAGTTAACAATATCCATGACCATAACTTTTCGACAGTGGACAAAGTGGCACATCAGTCAGTTGGAGTCAGTTGGAGTGGTAATTCTTTTATTATACCCAGTTCTATGACCGCAGCCAGGACTCGAGTAGCTTTGTAGTAGAATTCAACCCTGCGAATATTTTTCACAACAGCTCTGCCAGCAGAGAACAACCCCTCAATAAACGGGTAGTATCCCCGAGAACCCTCCCTCACCAAGCCACCACCCCAACCACAGCGCTTGCAAACCATCATAAGTAAACAAGAACACCATCTCTTTCTCCCCAGCGCTAGTCAGTCCCTTCTGTTTTGTGTTCTCTTTTTCATCTATGCTGTTCCTTCTATAGATTTCAAACAATATAAGGATTTCCACTGAAACACAGAGAATATACCTTCAATAGGACAAGATTAAAATTGGAGATTCAACGTCTATTATCATTCAACACTATGCCTCCCCTCATATAGAAGCCATCTAAAGAAGAACGCCATGTCTCAATCTATATAGCTTCCACCACTTCCCACTCCAAGGAGCAGCACCAGCAGCCATAAACAACCCATTGATCTATTTGGATTGGCGCCTATTTGGAGCGGCCGGCTGGCGCCTCTTTGCATTGGCTGTGGATCTGGTGATTTTGCAGCCGGCGTGGCGTGGATTTGAGGCCATGGAGCGCTTGGAGCGCCGGATCTATACCTAAAGGAGTAATAATTAGGCCTAAAGAAGTAGTAAGTAGACCTAAAGTAGGGAAATAGGTACGTAGTTTAAAAGAGGTGGCTTAGTAATACTACCACGTGACCGCACGTGAAGATAAGATAAGAAAATTTATTAGAAATAAGACTGTCTTTTATATGCCTTCCCCCTTTTTAATACGCACGTGATACGATATCTATGCCAAGATTTGCAATGGAGGGCCGCGGCGCGCCTGGCGCCAAATCAAATATTGTGGACGTGGAGTGGATTTGACCTCAGATCCACGCCACGCCAATCCAAATAGATCACTGAAACAACCTCTTCCTCTTCATCGCAAAGCTCAATACGGTAGTGAGAGCGCCCGCAGTGATGACTAAGATGTAAGTCTTACTCATACTCGTCACAATTGCAACCAATTATCTCGGTCCCAGACGATCAGCCAATTATAAGCTGCTTACATAACAGATTAATCATCTTATGTTATTATCGTCTGGTATACGGTTCGGAAATTTATTAATCCCTTACGCTAATTTATATATAATTCTTATACAAACTCGCGCGCTATACTAAATTTTTAGCCATTAATTAATAACGAACTAATACCTTTATAAACAATTGGCCAATATTATATTCTAGAACTTTATAAGGCGATTCTAACACTACTAAAATTATTGCGAATGGCCTGGTGGTTACTACTATATTTTGCCTTAAATAAGCAGGTCTCCCCTTTAAAGCTCCGCCTAAAACCCTATTACTATTAATTAATAATAAACTAACGCCTTTATAGATAATTGGCTAATGTTATATTTTAGAGCTTTATAAGGCAATTCTAACGCTACTAAAATTATTATAAACGGCCTAGTGGTTACCGCTACGTTTTGCCTTAAATATTACTACTAAAATAGTAAATATTTAGCTAGAGCTATTAACCATTACTAATCCTTAATATTTAACCTTTTATATTAATATTTATAGTATATAAACACCTAAATAGCTAATATATTATATCTAGATTAATTCTATACCTTATTACCTGCTTTATTGCTCCTCTACTACCTATACTACCTAAATATTAACCTATAAACCCCCTACTAACTCTATATTTACTAATAAGCTATATACTACTATTTAATATAAAGAAACGCTTAAAGGCCTTAATAAAGAAGCTAAAAGTTAGATATACGCCTAGTATAATATATAACTATCCTTATACTACTAGCAAGGTAGTAAATAATACTATTAGTATAGTAAACGTCTTTAAAAAGTAACGCACTAATAATAAGGTGTTTTAGTCACTAGTAGCAAATAGTAAAGCTCCTTAGTCACTACGGATAGATCTATAAATATCTTAACTTTCTACTAGCTTAGCTAGCTAAGATATACCTTAACTCTTTACTAGCTTGGCCTATTAGAATATACTAAAGATATAAGTAGCTAAAGCTTAAAGAAAAATTTAAGATAAGAAGAAGCCTAATATAATAACTTAAGCACGAGATAACGCAATTTAGGGTACTATATTACTGCTATACGGCGACGAATTCTATATAAAAAATAAGTAGGTAACCTATATTTGGAGGCTGATCTATAATTGCATTAATATTATCCTTATTACATAAACTAGCTTTAGTAAAAGCCTTATTATATAAGTAATTTTAATCCTTTATAAAAATACTATATTGCTAATATTTCTTCCTCTAAATAAGATTGCAAAAGAGCAAGTTTAAAAGGTTAATTAGATTAGTGGTAATGCGCTACTTTTTAACGCTGACGTTAAGGATATAAATAAAGCGCTTAAGAATGCAAGAGCCGGCCTATATACTTATATCTTTATTAGTCCTAAGCTTACTAGTATACTATTTTTCTAAGATCTGCTTAAAGACCTTAAGTTTAAAAAGTAATTGGCCTAGTTACTGTTAATAAAGCTTATCTTGTTATATAATAGGGTAAGAAGTTTTACCCTAAGTATGCGTAGCTATACTATATACGCAATCTAATTAGAAGCTTAGTTCCGTGGTTTACCTATTCTATAACTTTTAATCTAGAAACATTAGAAACGGTAAAGAAGTCCTTAGGCTTTAATAATACTAATATATACCTTAAGCAGACTTCTATTTCCCGCAGAGAGCTTATCTTTTATCTTAGCTAGATACTAAAGGATATAATTACTAAATATACCTTACTCCGCTTCCTTCTTAATAAGGCTATTAATTCTTTAACTATTAAAATATATATTAATCCTACTGTCTTTTAGGGAGGGAGCTGCTTAGCTACTCTATATAAGATTCTAAAGACTATTATATTCTTTAATACTAGAGTCTAAGCTATAGAGGCGTATAGAAGTATATCTAAGTACCTATAGTAGCTATATCTAGCTTAATATACTAAGAATATTACCCGCTTAATTATGGCTGTATTCTATTAAACAACCTTATTATTTAGTAAGAAGTTAATACTAGATAAGTTTAAGAAAGTAGAATCTTCTAAGATTTAAATTATTTTTGCCATAGAGGCTATTAGGATTAGTATTAATCTTTTAGACGTCTATAGAGTGGTTATATATATAATACCAGCGCCTAAATAATATTTCTCTTTTCTTCTATAGCGTAGTGGTCGAGCTAGTCGCAATAGTAAAAGGGCTAAAATAATCTTTTTATTTAAATACTAGTGCTTTAGTAAACAAGACCTACTCCTATAGCTAAAGCTAAAGGCAGTACACCGTTTAAATTCTTGCTAACAGTAATAGTCTTACGCACTATTATCTCACCCCTCTTCTACCTCTTAGCTATTACTATTACGCGGATCCTAATTACCGTTAGTTAATTCTATAAACTTAGATAACTTATTAGCTAGTAATACTATCTAGTCAAAGCGGAAAGGTAAAAAGGAAGATAAGTAGAAGCATATAAAAATAAGAGATAAGTTTTTCTAGCTATATAATAATCACGAGTGTATTAAGGAAACACTATATAAGTATTTCGCCAAGCCTAACGCTTTAATTGCTGCTAATACCAATAAAGGCTCTTACTGTAGTCACTATAATAACTCCCTTTAGTTAAAAACGCCCAAATATAAAATATATAATAAGAAGGGGGCAAATCTAGATGCTAAAAAGAATTATATCCTTAAGAGACTTTAGACATAGGCTTAGATATTAGTAGTATCTATAGCTATTAGTAGATCTGCTCTATTTCTAATATATTACACTATTACCGTTCTATATATTATACTATATTAAATAGTATATTAATTCCACCTAATTACTATATATAAATACCTTAATAACTATATAAACGAATAGGAGCACGCAGATCTACTATCTAAAAGTCTATAGTAGGAGCTGTATACGGCCGGTCTTAAATATAATTATATACTACACCCTTCTTTATAAAGTATAGATGCGATATTTAGGATTTCTAGTATTAATCCAACACTAAGCCAGAGTTAAACTTTATTAATTAACTCCCTATTTAATGCTGCTATATCTACTACTACTACTAGTTAAGCTATATTAGTTACTACCGTATCCGCTATATAACCGCAACTCTCTTTAAGCCTACCCCCGCGCTAGTCTCCTCTGCGTAATACTTAGGTGCTATTACCTGCAAGATATAGCCTATTAAGCTTATAAAGCCTAAATATATAATATATTTAGAACACACTAGATATAAGAAAGAAAAAGAGGTTTTAGTTATAAAGGAAAGGTAAGTTATTACTATTTTAATAATATTTTTATACCCTATATATTCCGCTAAGCCCTATTACTAATAAGCTATTTAATATATATATAGTAGTATATAGGGAGCTTTAGCTTTATAACCGGATTAATATTACTACCGTTATAGGTAGTATAGAAGGGCAAAGCCCAACACTAAAAGATAATACTTAATTAAGTATTATAAATAAAAGAACGGGATAACTTAAGTTATACTAGAAAAGTCGTTAATTAATAAAGGGTAGAGGAGAAGTTATATTAAGGTAAGATAAGGTTAAAACCTAAGCTCCTTCTAAAATATATATAACCCTAAGTCTTATATATATAATAAGAAAACGAACTAAAATAACCAAGGGGCATTTAACACTACTATATTATCTCCCCTACCTAAAACATTATCCCCTAACGTTTCCTTATATCTCCTAAAGTAGGTAATAGATGCCCTAAAAAAGAAGACACCTTAACGCCTAATACTCCTCTAACTTATCAAAAGCTGCCTATACTCCCTCCTTAATTATTACCTCTACTTCTTCCATATTATCCTTATCTACTATACCTTCTACTTTAAGTTCTGCACTCCTATTATCCTGCGTATTAATATCTCTAGCTTAGAGGTTTAAAGACACTCTTTTTCTAATAGTATATATTTCTGCTTGCATTTTCTTCTATAAGGGAGATTATAGAATACTAGAGTTAATTACCTACTCTCCTAAAGCAGTACCCCTTTCCGAAATTAGTAAAGGCGTTAGGCAGTATAATGCTGCTAGTTTAGTAGTGTCTTCTAAGGTACTAATAACCGCCGATAATTATTTAGGGGCAGCATCCTAGAGGCTATCTCCCTCAGGCTTACTTAGATCCTTTAGTTTACGGTTAATCTCTATAGGCACTACTTTATTATTAAAGATATTAGGACTAAGGTTCAGAGCAGTAGTCCTAGCGCCTTAAGGCGTAATAGCCCTATCCTTACCTTTAGTATAGCCTTTAAAACTATACTTGGTTAATAAAGGAGCGCTAAAAGTTATACCCTTATTTTCTAGATCTAAACTTAGGTCTTTAAGGTATTCTAAGTCATCTACGGGACGCCTATAGCCTTATTCTTTTACTAAAAAGTAAGACCTCGCCCTAAATACCTCTTGTTTAAATTCCTTAAGCTCTTTAAAACTATTACAAATAGCCTTAGTAATACGCGCCTTATGTCTTTCCCGAAATGCTTTATATTTATTATTTAAGGTAGAATCTAAGATTACTTACTATTCTGCCCTTACTTAAGAATTATCCTATAAAAGTCTTCCAACTAAAGCATTTAAAAGGGCACTCTTTGCCTATAGTTATATATAGGCCAGGAATTTATATAGAGGAATATTAGTAATAGGTTCGCTAGTAGGAGTTAAAACTAGGGGAAGACTAGTTAGATTTATTTATATAACCTCCTATTAGCTTTTAAGCCTAGGGATTTCTAATTTCCTAGTATTTAGTAGGATTACAATTAAATCTAGAGTAATAATTAAGCGGCTTAATATTGCTTAAGATGCTCCTTATATAATAGTAGCTTTTATAAACTATACTTCTCTAGTTTTCAATATAATGGGCATCTAGTTAAGCTTAAACCTCTTAGTATTAGCCCTAGTCTAGGCCATCTCCATATTCTTAATACGCCCCCTACTATTAAGTTCTCCGCGCTCTTAAAGTAAATCTACCTATTTTAGTATATACTAATGCATTCCAGGTAGGAGTTCTATATAAGACTAACTCCCCTCCTTAACTAAGGAAATACAAGAATAAAGCTAGCTATCTTTAGAATTTGGCCCTTCTTTATATACCCGGAGAAGATTAATTTCTAAGTTCTGTTTTTTAGGAAGATAGCCATTAAGAAACTAGAGCGTATAGCTTAGATATATAATAAAATAAGTAGCATTATTAGTACGTAAAGCTATAGTGTATCTATAGTGCTCTAAATCTATATAAACTACCTATTATAGTAAGGAATAATATATAGTCCAGAGGATACCATCTTTCTCTTCCCTAGCAGTCTTTTGTAAATGGTATACGTATATATTAAACTCTTCCTTAAAAATACCTAGAATTCTAATATCTTCTCACTATTTAAATAAATCGGCGTAGTGGATTCTAAGTAGGTCCTATTTAAGTTTCCCTTTTAAGCCCAATATAAGCTTTCTTAATCCCACGTAGTCTACTAGATAATCGCTAGGCTATATAGCAGAATAAGCGTAAATTCTAAGGTTATTATTTGCATACTCTAGGCGACTATTCTTTTTAAACTAGAAATAGGAGCTTTTAGCTATCTAGAGAATGTTAATAGTATTATAGTTTTTAGAAACTAAGTAGATTCGTAAATATAAATTAGTAGAAGAAACGCTAGTATTTAATCCTAATAACCCTACCATTTTTTAAAGATGTATCTGGTATAACGCACGGACTTCTATTCCATTTCCTTACTAGGCTATAATAAATTAGTGTACGGAGGTCGCTAACATCTAAATTTGCACCTTCCTAATTAGGAAACTAAGCGACTGCGCACGTGAAATCACGGGTGCGTAGCTATCAGCCTACCCTACGTAAATTTAGACACGATCCCGCTACAAATGCGTAATTCTTAGCACTGCTGCGTGAGCTGCAATACCGGCTGCGTAAATTATAGCACCAATAAATTTTGATAAATTTTAAGTTATAATAACTACTTTAATACTATTAATTATATAAAAATTTTAATTTAGAATTTTTATAAAGCTTATAAATTTTTATATAGAAATAAAATAAAAATTATTTATTAATATACTAAGAGAGTTAGCAAATTAGTTTCCTAATTAGGAAGGTGCAAATTTAGATATTAGCGACCTCCGTAAGATAGAAAAAATACCGTTTTTTAGCTCTTTCCTAGAATTAAGGGCCTTAATTAATTTAGCTGGCGTTTTAGAATAATATAAGCATTTCATTTTCCGCTTCGGCCGTGCTTTTATAACGATTACCTCTCCTTTAGCAATTATTATTACTTTTCCCTTCCGCCTATTAGCTCTACTAGAAGCCAGAGGCTCTACAGGTTCTATCTTTAGCTTCTTTTTTAGGGATTTCTTAAAAGCTTTCCTAGCCCTACATTTCTATAGGGAGTTAGCGACAAGGTTATCCTCTAAAGACATAAATTTATTAGATTCGGAGTCTTCTCCTTATACTTTAGGTACCTTACCTTTAAACAGAAATAAGCTATACAGCATTCTTACATTTAAGCCTTTAACCTCCTTAAAAGGTAATAGTAGAGGTGCTAGAGTAACTGGCTCTAGTGCAAATTCCTCTTTAGTTTTAATAGTTAAGGCTAGTACTAAAAGCTTATAGCCTTAGCTTAAATAATAAACGAGCTTCTATTTTTTAATTAACTCCTTATTAACTACCGATTTAAATTTATAGGCGGTAAGAAAGTCTAAGGGTATTAGGTATAGGGTCCTTAAGATTCTAGCCTTTAAGAGTTTTAGGCGGCTTAGTATTGCATTATTAATTATTTCTAACGCATCTTTCCTAAAGATTTAACTTCTTTTTACCTAATTAATAAAGATATAAATGCTTTTTAGTGCGTAATATATATAAAAGAGCTTATAGGGACCTTCTAAAAGGTTCTCTCCCTACTCCTTAATTGTATTTCGCACCGCCTTAATCTTATTAATCTTATAGGTAATCTTAGAGAGCTTTCTAATGTCTATAAAGGCGTTTTCCTAATCTTTATTTCCCAAATTTCCCTTAAGCTTATTATTCTTCTTAATCTTAACTATCGCATTTTTTTATAGCCTTAACTATATTATACTCCTGGTTTATAATAGCCTATATTAAATTATAATAGATATTCACGCGCTAATCAACTAGGTAGCTTTAGGCGGCCCTAAGAATAACCTCTATTATTTATGCCTTTCCTTAGTATATAAGGGCCATTAACTAAATAGTAAAAGGTAGAGGCGTAGAAGGTAGAGGTATAGGAGGTAAAGGCGGCGGCTTTCCTTTTAAGCAGAGTTCTATAGTTTTAGATATTTTTATAATAATATTTCGTATGCATAACGGGTGTATAGGTAGTATTTTAAGATAAGAGTTATAACAGTATCTTTTTAACGTAAGAGAAAAGTAAATAGGCGCGTATAACTAAATAAGACAAGATAATAAGAAATTAAAATAAAGGCCTTATAGTATTTTTCAGAAAAAGGTAAATTAAAAAGGACTATTATATAAATTATTAATATATTAAGGAACTTTAACTAGCGGTTAAAGTTATCTAATTAGTTAGATTTTCCTTACTAAGACTTTTCTATAATAATAACATTAGTTAGTACTAAAAATTAACTTTAACCTTTAATATGCTTAACCAAGGTTTCTTAAAGTAAGTAGCTCTTCTCTTAACTTAAAAGGAAATAAAAATGCTAAATTAAAAATTATAGAGCGTAAAAATATAAAATACTTATAAGAGATAGTTACTGGTAATAAGGATAAAAGGAAGAAGACTACGTATAAAGTTATTCTCTATAAGAGCAGTTATTTAGACTAAGGATTTAGAACCAGCTTTAAAGAAGTAAACTCTTTTCCTAATTACTTATAGCAGTAAGGTAGGAATGTGGTAGAAGACTTTTAGTCTCTAAAAGTACTAGCCATTATAGTGCTAAGTATTCCTTAGATAAGCCTCACTTATAGTTACTTTACGCGTTTATTATAGAGATAAAAAAAAAAAAGAGAAAGAGTTACTACTTATAATAATAGGTGTCCTAAGTAACAGCTTACCTATAGAAGGATCTTTATAAAAGACCGTCTTTTAATAGAGCTATAATCCTTAAGACGTAATAAGATTATAATATAATTAGAAGAGAGGAACGCATATAAAGGATAAGTAGAATTAACTATAACTATAACATAATCTTAGTTAATTACTATTTATAAAGGCTTTCTCTCTTACTTCTTTCCTTCTACTTTTTTTCCTTAGAAGGGTTTAATTAAGCTTAGCTTATATAATCCTTATACTAACAGAGCAATACGGCGCTATACCAGTATAATAGGAAATTAGCTATTTGTCTTTTAGGAAGCTTAAAGAAACTCTTTTAATAAGTAGTAGTAATTAAGTTGCTTAAATAAGAGGGCAGGAGGACTTTTATAGACGAGAACTCAGCTAATTCTTCCTAGAGATTACCTTTTTTTTTTACCTACGCTACGTGTAACGGAACCTTGTAGCAGGTACTACAATAGGCTCGTTATTGGGCTAGGTGTGTAGGAAATGCAAGTATAAAAAGTCAATAATGTAATAATAACTGGTGGAGTGGTTGCCTAACAGATTAACTCTAATTATATTCTAAGAATTACTATAAGAAAGGAACTATCTAGGTAGGGACTAAGGGTCCTTAAATACACAACTATACTCCTAAGAGATCCTTCTTATACGTGATGTACGTAAGGTATATAAGGTACGTACATTCCGTTCATTCTCTACATTCCTCTTATAGCACATTATATAACCTTAGTTACTATTTCTTATTATATAGTTCTACTAGATCTATCCTAGACTATACTCTTATTAACTAACTAGCTTCTTTTAACTCTTCTCTAAGTAGTTATAGCATTATACTTAAAGCGTCCGTAATACTATCTCCCTCCTCTCTATTTTTGTCCTTAAAGATTCCTAGTATCTCTAGGTCATTTACTAGAGGTATAATATCCGTCTAATTAATTTGGTTAATATCGTTACTTATTATACCTAAAGCCTCTCCTTCTTTGCATATACAGCGTTATGCTTATACTATTGCTGCTATACTATCGCTAGGTGAGATAATACTATCTCCATATTCTTGTTATGCAAAAGAGGGATTAGTTTATATTACGTTAGCAAGTCCTTCCTCCTAGCAACCCTCTTCTTATTTAGAGTGCACCAAAGCGAATATTTATTCGTCCTATAACGTTCGCTCTACCTCTAACGCTAAGTATGCGCGTCCTATAACCCTTAATAGTTGTTAAGTTCCCTAAGTAATTTATTATAAGGTCTTATGTTTAATCTGCCGCTATAAAGCTTAATAGTAAGCTTATAAGCGCCCTTATTAAATTAAAATGTTCCTAAAATGCGGAATAGAAGGCTCTAAATACTTAAATTATAGCGTCTACCCGTCTTCTTTATCTTAAGAAAGTTTGTAAGAAGGTTTATTTTAAGGAGTAGAAACTTATAAAATAAGGTCTATAGGAACTTAGTAATAAGAGAACTAACTCTCTTTCTATAAAGGGAACAACTATAAGTAGTTTAGCAGTCGCTCTTCCTAGGTCCCCCTTAGGTAACTTATTTTTTAGCGATCCTTTTTTATTAATATTACCTAACCTGTTTTCTTCTAATACTCCTATACCTTTCCTATAGCGTTTTTTAGATTCTCTAGTAGTTCCTAGGTAGTCTTATTATAGCCTATCCACTTTACCTTATACTATATTTTGTCATTAATGTCCTTATAACTAACGATCTTTAAAACTTGCTATTTATCTTCTTCTTACCCCCTATACGTATCTACTTCGTAAACTAGTGGCTTAACATTCCCGTATATTAGCTCTAGCATTACAATATACTATACTAGGTAGATTTTTATTCTGGCTAGTAGGTTTAACTTAAACGTAACTAGTAAAATCCTCTACGTAATTTTAAAAGGTCCTAGTTTAACATAGTCCAACTTCTTACTTAGCCATTAACTTTTAAAATTTTTATATAATAGCTACACTTTATCTCCCTCCTTAAGATCTAGTCCCTCAGATCTCTTAGCGTCGTAGTATTTCTTTATTCTTTACTATATTACCTTAGATATTTCTATAAGGTTCTTATAAAGATTTATTAATATCTCCATCCTTTATTTAGCTATACTACTTATCTTCTTTACTTAATATAGCGATAATAAAGTACCCGTTCCTTCTTAAGGTGTTATATTATATGCAAACTATATAACTAGTAATAATAATACCCAATTATTTTATGCGTAATTAATATAATGCCTTAGATACTATTCTAGTATCTAGTTTAATCTTTCTATCTAACCGTCTATCTGCAGATAATATGCGGTAAAAGTTGCTACTTAAACTCCTTACTCCGCCAAGAATACCTCCCAAAATGCTGCTATAAATCTTAGGTTCCTATCTAATATAATTTTACTTAATGCTCTATATCTTATAAATACTTCTTTTATATAGATTCTAGTAATATCTTCCGCTAAGATTTCTTCCGTATAGGCTATAAAGTATCCCCACTTTATAAACTTATCTACTATTACTAAAATCGCGTTATAATCTTATCCTATAATAGAATCTCTTAATTTTAGCAACTTAATAATAAAGTCCCATAATATAATTTCCTATAATCTCTCTAGTATTTTAATAGGTTATAGCCCTCTATATAGCTTATACCGTATTAGTTTATTCCTTTAGCAATCTAGATACTCCTTTATAACTTTCCGTGCTATACCCTAGATTCCGTCAATAATATACTTCTCCTAGAGTCTTAACACTAAGCCCATAGCTCTATTATGCCCTTAAGTTAGTCCTTTATAAAAATCTTCTATAAATTGCTCTGCTATGCTTCTTAGGATATACTTTACTTCTTGGTTTTTGTATATATCTATCTATAGATCTTCTAGCTATGCTTCTAAAATTCTTTATACCTAAAAGCTTTCTAGTAACTTATAAGCTCTATCTAGTTTATTTTTATAAGTTACTACAATTTTCGGATAATTATATCTAATTAATTTATCTATGTCTTTTCGCAATAAAGCCCCTAATGGCTTTTCATCGTTTTGCAGTTTAGCTTTTTAACTTAACGTATTGGCTCGCGTATTGTCTATACCCTTAGTATCTCTACCTATCTAACCTATCTTTAGTTAAGTTCCTTTATTGTTAGGAATCCTATTAGGTTCTTATAATCCGTCTTAACTATAAATAGTTTTTCTATACCTTATAAAAATACTCTTTATTTC
>Ga0307515_10002355_pt1 | contig 41215 bp, 58 predicted proteins | sample 17_EM_MG_FD_194513 | JGI IMG/M metagenome (GOLD analysis project Ga0307515, IMG submission 194513) | Populus trichocarpa ectomycorrhiza microbial communities from riparian zone in the Pacific Northwest, United States - 17_EM | ecosystem: Host-associated > Plants > Roots > Unclassified | place... | reverse complement strand
GCATCGACATATGGTCGATCGATGACTAATGGTGCTAACTACAAAAGAGGCAAGTTACATCATAGTCCTTGGCATAGTGATATCCGTACTTCCAATCAGCTCAACAACAGTGTGATTGAGGGGTGGTAGATTTCCTGGCAGCTACTGAAGTCGGGATGTTCATGCCCAGGAGAACTGCGGTACGGAGCGGGTGGAGTGGCTCACAGCGGTGGCCGCAGGGTTATATCGTTCTTTTCTATCTGACTTTCTTTTCTTTTCATTTGTCAGCAGGGACGAAGGGTAGCGGAGGGGAGCTCTGCCATCTAGCCGGCTAGCCCGGAGGCGGAGGGGATATCAGGTCCTGTCATACTCTAGTAAGAGTGAATACAGTATGAATAAACAACAACAACAACCTCCCATATGAGTGCCAAGTATGCCTTGCCGGGATTCCTTATATATAAACTACTATGATGGTCCCGGTTATCATAGCTGCGAAAGATAAACGGGTGCAAATCCACCGGAGTGTCCATGACCGAGATTACGACACTATTAGGAAGTCAGAGCTTACTCGTACCAGCCGTATGGGATTCTTACGTCCTGCACTGATCTTCATTGGACGGAAACAAGTCGTTTCTTTTGCTATCCGGGGATGGTGTTTGCCCAAGAGAGTTTGCAATTATGCTTTGTAACATTTTCTCCAGTCGCTTGCAACTATATTTTGATCGAGACAACCATTTCCCTTTGTGTAGGTTCCACTCAAAGCTCACTCGTCGAGGATGACCGAATACTTCACTCCCTAATTTTCGGTAGACTGCCAGACAGTCATCGACACCCAACCGGAGACGCCCCAGCATTATTGCAGACAGGCTAGAACGGACATCGTAAACTCGTTAGCTCCCATACTTACCCATCAAAATCTTTATAATACCCTCCTGTGCTTGATCCAAATATATAGTCAAAGTAATGACATGGCAATGGCAAAGGAACTTGCCCCATCTGCGTTTGGGTGTTCTCATCATTCGTTTTATCAGTGAACTGCCTCTGCGGTGGTTTTGGTTCCGGTGATTCTGCATGTTCTAGTTGTGCAATCTTCTCCATAAGTGCCTTCAAGATTAAAAGGCTGGAATATCCTCGTATCCCGCCACCGTCTGCTCGTGCAATCAGTATACTCTATATGCGACCACAAAGGCCCACCAACCAAGACTAAGAACATGCTGCTTGTATGCCAAATCACAATTGTCATCGTCAGAAAGCGACGATGGTCGGATCGCTGATGCACCGATTCCAGTTTCCAGAGATGTCATTTTTTTCGTGATATTCTCTGCGGCTTTTAAGAGAAAGCAGAAGCAGAGGTAAATAGGCACACTGACTTCGATGCCTTACATATGCGAACGATCGGAATGGCACGTGCCGACAAAAAGCTTGCTGATAAGTACGTTACACCAATGCCTTCCATCAGAACAATCGAGCGATTGCGTGCATGTAACTACTGCAGCACATGTGAGAGATGCATTGTGTTACCCACCGATTGTGCTCAAATGCATAGCTACATCTGGAGCGCTCGAACGCAAAGATCAAGAAGGTCCGAAGGGTTGGATGGGTAATGATTGGGTAGATGGCTGTGAGTACAATCTTTATCCACGTATCAGTACTTGTATCCAGAATCTGAATCCCAAAAGCGCAAAATCTGTCTATGCTGTTTGTGATTTGTGACGCCGTGAATACACATGGAGAGGGAGCAGAATTGCATGTTGCTTGACATACTCTCGTTGAGCATGTAGCCAACTGATCGTACCAAAATGCAAAAAATCTTCAGATTACAATATCATTTGTGTGATCTCAACGCCGAATATGCTGCAATGTAAAGAATCCTTTGGTCTGAGATTCATTTTGGAAAATTAACAACTATTTCAATCCACATCCCATTTCACCATCACATTCCATCATTGGTATTAGTGGAAATAGAGTACATCACTGAAGAGCATGGAGGGATTTTTAAGCCCCAAACCAATCAGATCTATGTATGTGTCGCTAGGTTTATGCTTACCTCCAACATAGAGACAATTTTCTCTGGTTCAAGAATCTACCTTCCTGTCCAACCTCCTTCGCAAGATGACCAGGGGATGAATGAGCGCTGCGGGAACATGCAACGCGTAGGGGTGGTGGAGACAGCAGGATTCAAGTGGTAAGAAGGTTCAGCTATAGGTACGCTCAATATTCGTGCAACAAACTTCCTGGAGGTGACTATACACACCACCTTTTTTGTTTTTTGTTTTAATCATACTGTATTCACTCTACTTAGAGTATGACAGCCCCTTAGTCCCCTCCACCTCCGGGCTGGCTGGCTAGATGGCGGAGCTCCACTCCTACTGCCTGTCGTCCCCTTTTGACAAAAGAAAGCATCAGCAAGCGGTCAATATAATACAAAGGAAAAGGCATGAAATCGAGGAGAGCCCACCAGCCCTTACTTCTCCACCCATTGCCTGCCGGGCCTTACTCCTCCACCTGTTGCCCGCCAGCTCTTTCTCCTGCGCCTGTTGTGGGCAGGAACTGCCAGACATCAGTTGCCGCCAGGAAGTCAATCACCGCTTTATCGCATTTCTCCATGGAGTGCAGCATAGAGACTTGCACATGGCAACATCTACCCGCTCTCCATCCCGTCGCATTTCACACCTCTTTCCAGAGCATTTTCTGCTGGTCTTTTCATCGGCTGAAGTGGCAGAAGAGATGTTCCTGTGTTTGGGCCGTCCTCCCTCCGCCGCTGCACCACCAGTATTGGTCATCGGCTCATTGTCGGAACTGTTGTAGGTATGTGACCACTGTCATGTGTCTGGACTACAGTCGGTAGAATCTGGCTGCCAGAGGCTTCACGCTATTTATTGGGATGGGTCTCTTGCTCCCAGCTTTGCCTTTCAGCCTGCAGCCATGATATTTGCTGCATTTGTCGGCTTCCCATTCAGCCTTGATTGCTGTCTTTGCTTGTGAGATTCGTCTGGTCCTGTTCGCCACCGAGGTGTAGACTTGTTCACTCACTGTGCCTGACCTGTGGTCCTCTTGCGCTAGATTCGCTTGGGGGTTTGCATCTTCATTCCCGGGGATGCCAGTGTGTCCTGGAACACAGTGGATCTCTGTTTCAATACTGGCGTTGCGCAGAGTCCTCACATTCCGGTTAATCCACCTGGCTAGTGGCTGCCCTGGCCCAAGTTCAAGGTGCTCTGTTCGTCAAATGGGCCCTTGCGAGTCGCTGAAGACAGCTACCTTCGTCACTACGTGTGTCTGCAGTGTATCGCTCTTCTTTCCTGACTCCCGGAGTGTGAGTCCCATTGCTCATAGCACTGCATCATAGACCTCCAATTGTCCAGTTCCCAGGATGCTGTGGAACGCTTTCCAGGGGTCTCCATGATTGCACACTGTGGCAGCTCCTACTCTGCCCTCGTCCAATCGCAATCTGTCCGTCCACCACATCCAGACTCCAGCACCCACTTCAGCCTCTCTTTCTCTCACCAGGCAGATCGCATCTCTCTTTGCCGCTGTGAATTTGTTGAGTATGACCGACTTTGCAGCTGGCTCTTCGTCAGAGTTAGGCCAGTGCACGGTCTCTGCTCTCTGGACTCGCTTGTACTAATTTCAGATGACTCTACATATCGGTGCACCAGATGTTGGGTGGTCTTGCACTGCCTTCAGTTTTGACCTTTGAAATGTGTTTGCGAGCCTAGCTGTGAATCGTTGCTGCCTGCCGTCTAGGGCAGCGCTCACAGTTATGAGCCTTGACCCTCTCATATGCGCTCCCGTTGGCGTTGTGGAGATGGCGCCCAGCGTTCATCTACATTGTTGACTGAGACGGAGTCGAAGTTCCTGTTGTCGGCCAATTTGTCTCGGGATCCAATAAAACTCGCTTCAATACACCTTGACGACTTAAACTCAGGCTATCTGAACAGCTCACACTGATTCTGGGGCGATTCCATGGATCATGGTGAGTACGCACAACCAGGCTTCCACTTCGCTGGTCTTCTTCATGCATCGGCTGTGACGCACATTGAACATCAGGTGGGCGTCCATCCAGAGTCCCAACTATCGTGTCGCCTATTTGTTGAATCGTACAAGGCAGTTTCCTACCTTGATTTTGGCTGTGAGGTTTGGCCAGAGGTGCTTCTGGTACCCTCTCCTGCGTGTGAAAAGTACTGCCTCCGTCTTTGCCGTGTCAAAATGGAGGTCTCCTCTGTGGGCCCACTGAATACTCTCTGTGGCACAGGCTTTGAGTTTTTCGACCACCTGATTCATGTCCTTCCCAGAGGCACCCATCTGATGCCATCGCAAAAGGACAGGCCTTCGATTCGTTCGACTCTCTCTTCCACCCTCTTCATCAGTCTAGCGGTGAGTATCGCAAAGAGAATCGGTGATACAGGTGATCTCTGGGGGATACCTACTTCCACAGGGTGACTCTGTGTGTCATTGCCTTTGATTACCATCTCCACTGTCCTCTCTGAGAGAAAGCTCTTGGTCGATCATATGAAATCTCCATCTATCTCCTTGGCCTGCATTACATGGAACAGCCTTCCTCTGGCTACACTTGGGAATGCTGCCTTGATATCCATCAGGAGGACACCGGTGATGTTGTCTTCTTTCAACGTGGTGTGCGCTCTGTCAACCATGATGGCTGCAGCGTCGATGGCTGACCTTTTCTTTCTGCTACCAAATTGCCAGTCGATTACCAGTTCTCTTCTCTCGGCCTCGTCGGATACCAGCTGGGCAACTACTTTCCCCACTACTTTCCCTATGCAGCTCAGCAGAGAGATTGTTCGGTATAATTCCAGCTTCCAATACTCCTTGTTTCCTCGTTCTCAAATCACCACCCCGCTCGCGTGTTTCCAGATGGCTGGGTGATGACCCATTCGGACTGCCGCCTTCGCTAGTCCTACAATTGTCGCTCTGTTCCACTTCCAGTGTAGGCGTATGGCTCCGAACGACAGCTTGTCTGGGCCTGGGACTTTCTTAATCTACACCACCTTCTGAGAATACATAGTTTGCTCTACTTCCTTGGTACAAGGGAAAAGGAAAGTACGGGCGCGATTGTGATAATTACGGGCATGGATACGGTTAACATCCGCAAACCGCGATCCTAGCGCTCAGGACAAACAAACATCATGCCTGCCTTTATTGCCCGCATTTCGGCTATTGTCAGATGGAATAGAAATCCCGCTACGGTTTGTCGCAAGACATTCCCAAGGAATCACAACATGAACTGTTGCTCACGTGACGCAGGAGAGCATGTTTGGACTACTTTCTTTACATCCTCCCGATACTCAATCAGCAGCAGATTCAACACCAGATGTAGAGTACGTGACTCTATTTCCGAATATCCGAGCTTCGGCTAACCATGCTCATACGTTCAGTATAATTGCAATCCATGGATTCATGGGGCATCCAATCAATACTTGGAGTCATGGCAATACGTTATGGCTTCGCGATTTACTTCCTAAGCAACTCTCTACCCTCAAACTACGTGTATCATCCTTTGGGTATAATTCGGCTCTTTTTGGCCGCTCGCTTTCACAGATTCGCCATTATGCCGAGCAACTGTTGATGTGTCTCCGTCAATTACGACGCGACATATGGGAAGCTTTGTCACGCGAATGCATACGACGCTAACAGTGCCAGAAAAAAACTACTGGGATCCCAGTTATCTTCATATGTCACTCTCGGCGGAATTGTGTGCAAAAAGGTACATGTTGCATTAAGACCTGAGATTGTTGGACTTTAATTGACACACTAGTGGAGGCATTGATTTTAGCCCACGACGATGAGACTCGGTACCAGGATATCAAGGATTCGACGAGAGGCATCGTTTTTATGGGAACGCCACACCATGGTGCAGACATAGCGGCATGGGGACGGTTTCTTGGAAAAATCGGCAACGTAATCACCATTGGATTCATCAGAACAGACCTTATCAGAGACCTCAAATCAAAATCACGCGAACTTACAGACATTGCGTCATCATTCGTTAGACGAACTACTAGGCTTCGAATTGTGTCAATCTACGAACGTGGAACAATGGGGGGGATACTGGTACCTTCTGATGAGTCCTTCCTCCTTTCCAAAGTTACTGACAGAGAATAAGTGGTGGACGAAACATCGGCTACCCTCCTTGTTCCCGACGAGGTCACTATTCCAGTGGAGTGTAGTCACGCCGAGATCTGTCGGTTTTCTGGAGCGGGCCGCCGCTATAAAGCTGTATCCGGTGCTGTTATCGAATTGGTGGAACAGATTTGCCCAATCCCAAGTACGTAGAGCCCGTATATTTGAATCGAAAGAATGATATCATAGTGTTTCTGTATGGACCGCGAAAACCAATGTTAGATAACATTGCCGTCAGACAAAATATGTAAAAATTTGTTGGGTAGCTAATAGCTTGCGTCAAAGATAGCCAACAAGATTTAAGCCTCCGAGAAGGTTCGTTTAGGCATCTATACAAGCCTTATGTGTATCAACGTTGGCCTGCTGAAATGTTCTAGAATGCCTCCGTCGCCTTCGTATCCTAGAGTGCCGCAAGATTGAAGAGAAGCATCCAGGCACATTGGATTGGATCTGGGCTCATCCTGTTTTCAAGGAATGAGAAGAATGCAATACGTCAATGCTTCTCTGGCTGCAGGGTAAGCCCAAAAGCGGAAAATCTACCCTCGTCAAGTCGGTGCAGAATGGCTTGCTACAAAGACATCGATCACAACCCACTCAGTTTTACATTGCAGATTTCTTCTACAGCGCGGAGGCTAGTGACTCACTGCGAGGCCATGACTATATGCTGCGATCTATATTACACCAAATGCTTTATGCGATTCCAAGCAGCTGGGACGGCTGTCGTCCAGTATACCCGGTCAAGCGTAACCCGCTCTCATCGGACCTCGATTTGGATACGCTGAAGCTGATGTTTACTCGAATGATCAATCATATGCAACTTCTGCAAGATGAGATGATCATTTACATATTCATTGACGCAATGGATGAGTCTATGGAAGAAGGACGAGAAGCAATTCTGCAGCTTCTCACAAGCTTCTGCCAGTCCGAGCAATCAAACTTAACATTAAGAATCTTTGTTGCCAGCCGACCGATGGTGGATATTGAGATTGACTTCAGAGATCACCTTGTAATCAAGCTCGAGTGTCAGACAGAGGCTGATATACAGCACTACGTACAATCCAAAACCAATGAATTCAGCAAAGACTTTACTATCAATCAGGATTTACTCCAAACTGCAGTTGTCGACAACTTAGTCAAAGATTCGAAAGGAGTGTTCCTATGGGTGAAGCTTATGATCCTCGGGCTGGAAAAAAAGGCCCGGTCGGGTGGCTATTCCCCCGCAAATATGACGAAGATTCTGTGTTCACTTCCGATGGAGCTGGAAGCGCTTTATGAGCAGATGTTGAGCAAGATAGTGCAAGCTACAGATGCAGTGCAGCTTTTTCGATGGGTTGCATATTCAAAGCGACCGCTGACCGTAACTGAAATTCAAGAAGTCATGGCAGTCATGGCAGTCAATCAGCGCATCAGTCCTATCACCGGTATAGATCTTAGGAGGCATAGGATTATCAACCCAATTCATGTCAAGCGTGTTGACACGAGAAGATGATGGAGAAGAAGATGAATTGTCTGTCGATCCAAAGAGAAGGAAAACTATGGACGTATATATGAAAGAGAGAGAAGGAAAACCCAATGCCGACTGCCAAAGCCGGAGCCCAATGCCGAGTACCAGTGCCGAGCCCTCCTCCTCGCCATGGGGGCAGGCGAGGCCGACAGGGGCAAGCGAGGCCAATGGGGGCAAGCGAGGCTGGTGGGGGCGGGCGAGACCGGTGGGGGCAGGCGAGGCTGGTGGGGGCAGGCGAGGCCAATTGGGGCCGTAAGCCTCCGGCCTTATGCCCGAGCCCGCCAGCACCAAACACTAGGGAAGCCACCGGGCCAAATCCCTAGTCAACACTCCCTCTTTGGCCCAAGGCTTTCCAGACGAAATAAAACAAAACCAAAGAAACAAACGAAAGTCTGAGATCCTCCTCCGAGTTCCAAATCCCATTAAATCCAAATAAATAGTGCAAATCCAAATACACAATCTGAAACAAAGGAAATCCAAGTCCTGCCCGTGATCCTATCCGAGTCCAATCTCCTTCACAAATTCGCCCAGTTTAACTGCCCCGAGGGCCTTAGTGAGAGCGTATGCCACCATGTCCGGACCTGCCACGTGATTGATCTCGATCTCGCCCTTCGCAATGGCTTCATGGATCCAGTCGTACTGGAGTCATGAGTGCCAGCTGTCAGATTGGAAGTTGCCCGAGTTGAGAGTCGTAACGCAGTTTAGGCCGTCATTGACAATACGCCTGGTGATGCCTCTGCCAATTCCGATCTCTGAGATGTGTTGTCGCAGCCAGTCGATCTGCACTTTGCCGTACGCTGTGGCAATCATCTCTGCTTGCATTGTCGATTGGGCTAAAACGCTCTGCTTCTTCGACTTCCAAATGACGAGGGTTCCGAGGGAACAGACGACGATTCCCGAGGTGGACTTTCTCGTGTCTGCTTCTCCCCAAGTCTGCATCTGTGTAACACAAGATTGACTCATGCCCGAGGCTTGGGTCATATATCGTTAATTTGTCGTCGGATGTGCCTAGGAGATCTCACAGTACGTGCTTCACGGCTTCCCAGTGTAGAGTCGATGGTTTGGCGGCATATCTGCCTAAAACTGCCGTGGCATAGGTGATATCGGGGCGAGTATCAAGAGCGGCATGAAGAATCGAACCAATGGCTTTCTGGTACCTTCTATAGTCGAAAGGCTGCTGTTCGGCCTCAGTGCCATGCGGTTTGTAGCCGATCTCCATCGGAGTTGAGCGCTTCCGGCAGTCGGTCATCTCAAATCTGTCCAGTACTCGGTTGATGTAGCCGATCTGGTCGATGGCAATTGAACGCTAGCTGCGATCTCGCCTGACCATCATGCCGAGAGATTGGAAGGTGTCAGGCACGGGAACATGGCCAGCTGCCTTGAATCGATCGTATGATCGAGATGTAATGGAGGCAACGAGGACCAATTTCCCAATAATTGTGATATTGTCGACGTAGACCGGGATTAATATGCCATTTGCTTCGCCGAGATTGCCACCGAAGAAGATACCGGGAGCTGCAATTTCGTCTTGGAGATCGAGATCGTCAACTTTAAAGTGAAAGACTTCTTCATTGTATTTCCGATTCGCCTGCTTGATGCCATACAATGATTTATTCACCTTGATGAAGGGTCTGGCGAGGCCATATGGATCAGGCTATTCGCCATCTAGGAGGCGCATATAGAGAGTCTCATGCAGAGGGCTGCAGAGGAAGGCAGTCGGGATGTCGAGGACACAAATGTCAAGATCGTGCTTTGCTGCAAGTCTCAGGTCAAGCCGAATCGAGGCCGAATCAATGACGGGAGAGGTGATGTCATTGTAGTTGACAGGCTTTTGGAGATCGCCGCGGCCGACAAGTCAAACTTTCCATTTGCCAATTGTCCCATTGGTCAGTATCTTACTCCCCATAACCCAAAGGCATCCAATCATACTAGCACCTTCTGAGATTTTCTCAACGAGGGTGAAAACCTCATGACTTTCCATTGATGCCACTTCCTTGCCAATATCTTCTTTCCATTGCTCAGCGTCCTCTGCATCCAACGCTGCACGGTATGTCTTTGGGCCTTGCTCGATCATCATGGCTATGCGGATACTGGCTGCAGTTCTTCTGCTCCTTCTAAGCTTTGGTGTCTCTGGAGGTGGCGTCTCTGGAGGTGGTGTAATATCATTATCTGAGTCGTGAATTGGATTGATCTCACGAGGCAATGCAGCTGCTGTCGAAGGCTGTACTTTGGCTTTCGGGGACTGTACCATAGATTTGCGTGGCTCTACCGCATCAGCAAAAAATTCTTCCGTCCAGGCGGAGTGGCTCCGTCAGAGTGGACGCGCTCTGTCAGAGCCGTGAGAAACACCCCGGTGGCGGATTACTCCGCGCGCGGCCTCAATACCACGCGTCGCGTTGCATATCGCCCTTCGATCACTGTTTCACCGTTTCTTCTCACTCTGTCAGTGTCCTATTTAAAACGAAAACTCCGGCGGTGATGGCGAACTGTGACCATACGTAGGAAACGATTCATTGAGCACCCATTTGAATCAGGATTGCACCGCGATGAGTGACGGTGCGAAAAGCGCTCCACATGTTGCTTCTACCTATGCGCAAAATGCAATTCTCGCTTTACAAATTATACACATCATTCCAAATCCCCAGATCTTTGGGGCAATTGACAATGTATCGCTCGTTCCGTCTGTCTCCTATCTTACTACTAGTACGTATCTCTGGAATTAAGTTCGCGCAGCCGACGAGGTATCCCACACTACAAACTTGCAAAGCACAGGCTGCCGGTAGAATTCTCACTTGTACAAATTTCGAGATGGGATGCATGTTTCCCAAGTTTTCAGGCATTTTGGTGAGCGCCAGGGCTCACCAATACTCAACGAAAGCTCCATCTTCTTTTCGGAGCTTGATCTTGAATAGTCGTTGCAGTTGCCACGGCAGACACCCATTCCGTGCGCCATAACACCTCCCTGCACATTGCTTTACCCACACCCAGTTGTTCCGTTGTTCCCCTCCGCGTCAGCTCTGGCGTCCTGTGCCTCGACACATCTGAGATATGCGTTCACCTTCTAAACCCTCAACTTGAACCTTAATACTGTGGTAAATATAGAGCTCCATTGTGTGCATGTGTTCCTCTGATATATACGTCATGTTACAACTCTTATGTTTAATAAACACCCGGGTGCCGCTGTATATTGCCATGTGGAGAGTTGCGTCTTGTGTATTGTTGAGTAATGCTCTGAAGTCTTTGATCCTAGCGTCAGGATGCTTTCCATCATGGCGGTTTTGAGGACCAATAATTTCGGTCTTCGCATCTCAGTGGGAGCTCAGGGCGGCAGACAGATCAGCACTGGAAGAGAAGACTTTGGAGGCGGCAGCGCTGTTCTCCCAATGCTGAGCGGGTGCTTCAAAATTGGGATCTCTGATTTCGAAGCAGAGAATGCGACCCTGAAATGTGATTATTGGTGGCAGGTAGTTGAGATTGTGATTTGAGGCGTTTCAACCGTTCTTGAGGTTGGGTTAATTTGCTTGTTCATGTCTCTCGGCAAAAAACTGATTCAAGGCTCCATATTGAGGAATCTGTTCGGCCCAATGAGACAGCAAGTGGATCTTCGGAAAGTTGAAGTCGGCATCTACTTCATTGGAAATATCTATCTCGTGGGTGATATAATCTCGCCAGGCATGCATTTCTCGCCACTTCTTGGACGGCGGGCAAGTTTCAGCATTTGTTTCCTTGTCTACCTTTTACTTCTTCCTGAGTTCCGTTCTCAGAGAATTGGCTTTGGCCTTCTCCTTTTTGCCAGCTCGCCCGAGTAAGAACACATCTTTGATGCTGTGAAAACGACGCAAGGAGTCCTCCATGTAGCTCAAAGTTGCATCATCGTGATATTTATATCTAGCATACAGATGGAATTCTAACAATGCCTAGCTGTACCCAATTGTGCGATTGGATATGAGATGCAGTGTGGGGCTTCTGTCTTGTAGAGACTGGGTTACAACTCCAAGCAGGTACTGGCGACTCATTTGCTTCATCTCCTTCCCACTGCATTGAGAAACTTCCTCATATGACTTATTTTTTGGTGTGAGATTGTAGTAAGCAGGCACGGATAACCAGATTGCATTGTACTTGCTGAGCTGTTAGTGCGTATTCATGAAGTGGAAGATCCACTTCTGGAGGTGGTCAAGCATGCCGATCTGCATTGCGTGGAAGAGGTCGGGCCTAGGGACGTCGCTCACAATACAGGGAATGGGTCAATACAGTTTGGATCCTCGGTGAACATGGTGGGACGAGCGTTCGGCATCAGTGGCCTTGCTGTTGTCATCGCTGTTCGTTCTATATCAGTTGTGATCCTGTCAGCGGTGGTGCTGGTCATGATTCACATAATCTCCAAGTTTGTTCTTTGGACACTCGCACCAATAACCTAGATGTTGCTCGAGATGATTTAGGTCGCTATTCTCTGTTCAATCTGCAAGCCATGCTGATAAAACCGGTTTGCATCCACTGAAGTTGGCCTCTGCCCTGAGAACGTTGTAATCCACGCTCCCAGCGCTGGGATGTGGTTGAACGGTGAGTGGCTGGAGTACCCGCCGGAGTACTTCATTCAACACCTCTTGGTTTGTTTGCCGTTGCTCATCCAGCCGCTTCTCAAGAATATAGCGGTTCTTGATCAGAATCAGTAGGAGAGCGACCATAACGTCGCTGTCTGTTGAAGGTGTCTGGGAGATCTTCGACGATTGATTACCAATTGTCATATATACAGGCCACTCTGTCTTGTTGCCAGTAAAATTCGAGAGATGTGTTCCGTGGGACATGAAGATCAAGGGAACCAGTGTATCCACCAATCTGAGCGTTGACTGAACGTCCATTAGCACTGTATTATCCACCAGTATCTCTCCTTATGTGTGTCTCCCACCAACAGTCACTAGTGTGCATTTCGGTATAGAGGCGTTTCCGGGGTGTATCGCTGTCATAGCAACGCTGAGGGGTGGGAATGAAATGCTCAGCGTAGGATGGCTGCCGCATCAACCATCGCATGCTTTTGATGATATCTCACCTCCAGTATTAGATAGGGTGTTGGAGATTGTCATTCCATCTCATATCCTCGAGAGTATGTAGTTCCCACTCTCCGAGATCCTGATCATCTGTCATGATAGCGACGACCTTCTGGACACGATCCCCATTGTTGAAGCTTGAGAAACGCAGAGCGGTGTTTTCTTCCTTCAGCATGTTGTCATAGTACATCTTCATACCCTTCTTCTTGATCTCACACTGGATATATTTGTCCTCTTCACAAGTCGCAAACGGGTAGTAGGGATTGATCTGTAGGTACGTCTCAAGGCAACCATGACCGTCGCCTTCCCATGGCTCAGCAATGAATTTGATCAGCGGAGAGCTGGCGCCGGGGTATATTTCCGTCTATGGCTAAGGTGGTGGTGGTTGAGACTCCAAGTCTGCGATATATTCAATGTGTTCGAGGTAGGAAAACGCGTCCAAGTCTTCGAGGAATCTTTGTTAGTGTTGCATCAACAACCCTGAGAGGGTTCAATGCGTCGGGGCGCGCTGCGAATAGTCAGATTGTCCTGGCAGGCAACTTAAAGCTGCTCAGGATGGTGTAATTTGATATGTTGAAGTCGCGAGCTGTATGAGGTGAATTTTTTTCGGCATAAAAACTTGGGGCAACGGACAGGGTTCTTCTCTGGCATTCTTGATGACACACGAGGAGTGGAGGATACACTGTAAACAGGGATAAAAGTTGGTGCTCGGCCTGAGGAAAATGCCTGGGATATATAGACTAGAACAAAGGAATTGAACAAGAAAGACAAGAACCCGACCCTGACCTGAATGCAACAACCATCACCTCCTCTGGAACGGGAGAACTGGTTCACTCCTCGCCTATCGATCCATCCAGGCGCGCCTAAAGGAGAGGGAGATCAGGCAAAGGGACATTGGGGAGAGCAACATTGGGGAGAGCAACATTGGGGAGAGCGAAGTCAGGGAGAGCAACATCAGAGAGTGGGACATCATTCAGAGCCACATCGGGGAGACTGTCGGCACTTGCCGATTCAATCAGCAGCTACTGATCCACATCCACATCCACATCCAAATAAAAGGTGTTTCCGGCTGCCTCAGCTTCTCGCAGAGTTGGCACTGCCGGGCGAGATTTTTGCGCGGTCTCACGCCCCAAAACGCTTCAGCCAGCTGAGGGGCTGACTCTCCGGAGTTCGTGGTCATTGGGGAGGCTACGGGGTTTGTGGCCATGGGGATGACTCCGGAGGTTGTGGCCGTGGGGTATGCCCACGCCTCTCCTGGCAGTGCTCAGGTATCATGATTGGCTGATCGTCTGCTATGCTATCAGCATCGCCAGTCATTGTATTTACCATCTCTCTCTCGCCAAGAGTCTGAGGTTGTTCGCCATCATCCTCAGCCTAATCCTCCTCCTCATCCTCATACTCCTCCTCCACCTCCTCCGCAGCTTCCGTCTCTTCATCTTTCTCCTGATCATCGTCATCGTCCCTTTCCATATCCACATTCCCATCTAAATCAACACCCTCCGGTGCGTCCACATCATCCTCCATGCGCATATCGACGTCAGCATCAAGTTCTGAGTCAGATTCGCCGTCCCACTGTGTAGAGTCGGTTTCATCATCTCTGGAAATTGATGTGGCGGGCGATGCTTCCGCCTCTAAATATACAGGCTCTAGTTTGCCTTCTGTGTCTGAGTCTGCCTCATACATTTCACTCTACAAGTCCGCAGCAACGGCAGGAGAGATATCATCTCCTCCTGTGGTCAGTTTAACAATACTTTTCCCTTTACCATGTCCATTCCTCTTCCCCTTCCCTTCCTCGGTTGCCTTCCCCTTCGTTTTCGCTGTCCCATCCTTTGTACCCTTCCCTTCCCCGGTCCCTTTCTCACCGCCCTGTGTGTCCTCCTCACCCTACCTGTCGTCATTTTATTTGCCATCGCTAGGACGACTCCTTCCACCGCTCGGCGCCCCGGGATCCCCCCAGTTGTCATCATCATCATCCTCATCCATTATCTCATCCCAATTGAGTGGTCTAATGCTCTGGAAGTTGCCTGGCTTGTACTGCCGGCAGCTAGGTGGCTCAATCTTTGCCCTGTGATCATCGCTACAGTACCAAGAGAAACGTCCACCGGTCGGTGTAACCATCGCCAAGGTGGTTGTCTGCAGATTGCAGCAATCTCCTTGATCCCCGAAGGCACGGGAGTGGCCCCACCTTCAATTGTTCATTTGATTGCGAGTTTTGTAAAGCATTTGCCCTGTATATGAGCGGAAGGCTGCCCACCACTCCCGAAATGTTAATCTCCTGGTCAAGCGGTGCGGCCACATCCGCTGGAATTGTGAAAAGTGGAGAGTCGTGACAGGATCAAGAATGATTCTATCATAAAGAGGTCTGAGGCCATCTCATCCTTGAAGCCACAGAGATGGTAGATCCGTATGAGTCCACGGATGTGTACCGAGATGAATCCCGTTTAACCGTCCCTATCCAACGCCAGGCGTCGATTTATAACCGATGTCGGCATTTTTACCCTGGCACTTGCTTTCCCCATTCCTTCGCCGCTACCGTTTGTTGGCATCCCTGTGAGTTGAAAATCAATCTACATCCGAGGCAATAGCATTATGATACAGTTGCATGTAGTGGAAGCAAGTCCAGATGGAACGTACAAAGTTGTGTAGGTTATCGGGTGTGTTTTGATATGGGAGGTGTTGTATTGTGCAAGTCACGTGTGTCGAGAGAGTTCAGGATACTAGCCGTGTGTTAAATACGGGAGGAAAATTGAATGGAGGTGAAGGCGAGAAGAAGGGATATATATACTCGAGTTCCTGCGATTTGATTCATATCCTGCGTTTCGTTGGTTAAAGATCACCAAACAGCCCATGGTGCATCTTACGCAACCACCAGGCACTGGATGAATGGGGAGCCTCGAGACGAGATTTAGTACATGCGGTGAAGACAGTGTGTGATGCCGTGCATTTGTTTGGCATCTCATACCAATTGTACAGCTCAGACCTCGTGCATCTTGGAGCAAACTTAGTAGTTCTCAAGTTGTGCCAACTGTTCAACCATCCAACATGGCTACGAAAGCCTAGCGGTGGCAAAGCACACCCCACATGATGTCTTAGGATACAGAACATGTCATTGTTCCCATTGCGATGCTTTTAGCTCTGCCAGAGGGGGATTTCAACCTCGAAGCTGAAGAAATACACAATCGATGGTTCAAAGTATTGTGTCAAGACAGAGTGTAATAGGATGATTATTGCGCCAAGAAGGCTTAAACACCATTCAAGCAGTGACAATAGACCTTCAGACCTTGCTGTAACAGTGAATAGCAATGCTGAGTTTAATCTGAGATCAATCTGATGGCAGTTAACCCCATAATTGAAAGCTTTTGAAGGGATCTGGTCACCGAGTATTGTCAGGGTTTAGAGTCTAGCGTGGTCTACACTGCGCCTCCCTGTTTTTTCAAAACCCTTCCTGGTTGTTCAAATAGGAATCTACCTCTCCTGCCGTTTCATATGCATGCACAGGGAATTATTCCTACATTCATAACATGGAACATCAATACTGGACTGTGCCATCCAAAAGCGCTCACCTGAACACGACTCTGGCCGAACGAAATGTTCCAAGTCTGGCCAATTGGCAGAATCAACAAATGTGTCGGCCTTCGGGAAATTCCTAACTTCCGCTTAATAACCGATGCGTTTCCGTACCGGTTGGCGGGAGGGATTCCACTGAAGGAGGGAGTTTCGTAGCCTCTACAATCCAATGTCAGAACTCTATCTCCACATTTTCGCTGAACAATTCACGCGTTGCCCATATCACTCACTACGTAACTTCCACCTTGTCGGCTACCCAGCGAATGTCAATTAATACTCCAACCACCACGCCGGTTACACGCAGTTGTAGCAAACCAGCATACGGAGGAACCTCAACGCGTCGATTTGTATCCACCCCTGCTTTCGGCATTTCTATCACTCCCACTTCTAGTAGCGGTCTTGAAAACTTTCCTAACCCCATCTCAAATCCAGAACCACGCATGATTATTACAAATCCACTCCGAATGGGGGCTACCGAAATGAATCAGTGACAGATGAAGTGGATATTGTAACCACAGGCAGTGTCTACCCCTCGAACGAGGTTCTCCGTCAGTCGCAGCGTCCATCGTTTTGGTAACTCAGACATGACGCGACTTGTCTATGCAATGGGCAGACTCCTGGAGCTCTACATGAGGAACAGAGGGCCATTTATGAGTGCAAGCGACTTGGAAACCATAGGTTATGCAACATGACACGTTTCGAAAGCATTAGTTGAAGTCCCACAATGGTTGATAATACGGACGTACTGGAACACCGCAATGCTGCAAAACAGCATTTGGTCCATAGCATTTGAGGAGTGCACAAAGGAGATCTTGAGAGAGGTATGCTCCAGCAAAGGCCCACGTTGAATATTACACTCTCAAACCGGTGCCAGGTTCACGCACAAGTTGCCAAGGTTAAATCCAATTTCTTTCCATGAGGAAGGGACAACATTGCAGAGTGTGATAATCTCCACCGCATTCAATCAGCTGCAGAGCGTTTGGAATTCATTCATTCGCTTCCGGCAGACAATAAGTATCTGTTTCCTGTTGCAGAGCGTGTGGAAGGTGGTGTACGCGGCCCAAATACAATGCAGAGAGAGTCGAAAGGGGCTAACAAATGGCCAGCGTCCGATTCACTTCCTATTGGAAGCAATCCCACAGTGTTTCTAAATCTCATTTTGTCATCGGGCAAATAACTGCAGTAAGTATGCTGATGGATTGTTTAATTCCATGATTAACAACAAGGACGGTCATCTACCCTCTCCACTGATCATGTTTACCTGCACTGCGTTGCGCCATAATCTCCTGGAGTGGCAAAAGATCAAAGGTGTTCATCCGAAGATTTCCAAGTCAAAGCTGAAATGGGACAGACCGGATCGCTCGAACTACTTTAATCGAATGAATTTCGGTCGTAAGAACGTATCCTGCTGCAACGGGTCCCAAGTTGGTAACCTCACCAGATGTTGCAGACACGTATACATTCTTGATGAATCCCTGGAACACACTACCGGAGAGCTACCAACAGAGGGTGTATAACAACAATCTTGCTACAGTCAAGTGTCAGATCCTACTGGCGGAGAACCGAACTCCTGCGGTGGTCATCAGCACGGAAGCAGCGAGTGCTGACAATGCTATTCTTCTCTACTATTTGTCCTCTAAAGTGGCGCTTGAGGAGCCTGAGATCGGAAACACTGACCCAAACATCCCTATAGACAACAATTGAACACATGACAAACTGCATTTCGGGACGCCAGGTGGCAGCGGGGATTCCGAAGAAGGAGGCGATCAAAGCAACGAGCATGTTGTCATCCGCACCGCCAGCCGGCGATGACGTCCCGCGACTGAACTCGACAGGGTTGACTTGGGCACCAGTGATGTCGCCAGGTATGAGGGCAAGGATGGCGACGATGCGGATGCGGATGCGGATGAGGAGGAACAAGCATCGCAAGCTGATGATGGATCAACCCAGAATGTGGAGGACTGAAGGCATAGTAGGTGATGTGGACGGGTATGAGTGCCACGATGCGGATGGGGATGAGGAGGAATAAGCATCGCAAGCCGATGATGGATCAACGCAGAATGTGGAGGAATGAGGGCATAGTACTAGACAGTGTGAAGATTGGACAGTATATTTCAGACATATAAAATATGATAAAGGGGAAGCAAATGCCACAGCAAGCGATGTATCCGAAGAGAAAACTGTATTGCAATAAGTGACAAAATCTCAAAGTAAAACATACATGAGAGTGCGGCATGTGGCTATCGGCCGATGAAAGGCATAAACATCGACAGGCGTTGTGTACACGGCTACTGCATAACAGCAACCCCTGCGAAGATGGTAACATACATATTGTTCAGATTGTGCGTATGCGTCACCACATTCCGGACGCAAAGTAAAGGAAGCCTGATGCCCAGCCGGCAAGAGTACTATAGAATGCGACACGTTGCAAGTATAGGAGCCATGGTATAATACCCGGCGCAAGGGAGGTATACAACACAACCCTTCGCCCAAGTGAGGGGTCATGTGTGAATCTTCGTCAGAGAGTACGAGGTTCCATCAGAGCCATCAGAGCCGTCCAGAACAGCCGGGTGTTTTAGGCGGAAACTGGAGTTGTTGCTGATGGGCAACTTATGGCGGATTGGGAGGCTGGTCCTCAATTTCTGAATCCTTATCGTGTTCAGCTCATTCGAGGGCGATCTTTGCAAGCTTAGTCTTTAGTAGCTGGTGATACAGGGTAGGCTCATTAATTTTGACATCTCATGCAATAAAAACTCAGCCCAAATTGACATCAATAACTCGGTACTGTGTCGATGCGTCTGCCGAGAAGCCGAGGAGTACACAGTTTGAGGCACGGCTATCATGGTTCTTCCAGAGATCGCCATGGATCCATTCAAATGCTAAGCAGCCAAAAGTGTAAAGAGAGGAGACATCGGGTTTCTTCCACAACCATCTTTGGAAAGGCATCATATTGGGGAGCGATCGGGATGGTAGTCGATTCATGATGTAGACTGCTGTGGATTCAGCTTCAGCGCAGAGTTTGTTTGGCATCCCAGTGTGCTTCAGTATCGACCGCGCCGGGTCCAGCACTGTGCCATACCATCTCACCAAAATGCTATTTTGCTACTCTGAGTATGGGGCTGATACTTCTCTAATCGTGCCTTCCTCTGCCAAGTACTCAAGAAACATCTCTCGACTAGCACAATCATCTCAGCAATCAACTTTAATTTGGCACACCTTCGACATTGTAAGCGGCTTCTCCACCTTCGCCCCACACTCCTTGCACTTTGCTGGATTCTCAGATTTGCCTGTCGTAAAGTAGAGATTGGTGTACCTTGAGTGGTCGTCGGTAAACATACTAATACACTGGTTGCCATGCACAGTCTGAGTTTGCATTGCCCCATTCATGTCCGAGTGGATCAACTCCAGAAGTCGAGTCTTTGCCTTATCCTCTGGGGGCTGGAAAGCCTTTTGGAAAATCTTGCCCATGATCCATGCCTCTCAAGTGCATGTCGATGGGCCCAGAGGATGCAATTGGATACCTCTGACTGTACTCGGGAGCTGCTTGATCTCTGGCAAGGAGAGATGGCCGAGGCGAGCATCCAAAATAATGATATTCTTATCATCAACCGCGGCCCGAATGTTGAATTAGGGATCGGAGATTTCCCGAGCGGAGCCGGGAGCAGAGCTCGTTGGATCGGCTATTACCACAGAGGCGTTCGATACTGAGGCCGAGAATGTGGATGATCTGAGGACAAACACACTGTTGTTGAGTGGTGATTCGTATATGAGGACTGACCCAAGGCTCACTATAGCTCCATCGAGTTTAAAATCGAAGGTGAATGCTCTCCACATTAACTGGATGATACTGAGGAGGTAATTTGTGCTGCAGGCTGGCACATACAGGGCAGGTTGCAGGAAGATCTTTGCGGGCTTCGCAGATGGCCTGTCAACATCAACCATAGTGGTTCCAGAGACTTTTGCAGGGACAAACCTGTTGTTTTCCGTTGTGACCTGATGCTTCGCTTTTTCGATGGGGTGAAACATCCCAAAAAGGTGACGGTTGCTGGTGCCATGATTAGTTCATCCAGTGACAAGGATCCAATAATCGGTAAATCAATTTGCCGATTCGACATTGACCGTGATCACATTTTGTTGGATAGATTCTAAGACAGCATCGGAATATATACCCGAGACAGGGTACGAATGTATGACCGAGCAGAGGAACGACTCCGACTCGGCAATACATGTTGATTTGGGCATGTTAGCAACACTTTTAGATTTCTCATATGCGGCCCACATATGCTCACTCCTGCACTCCTCCTTGATATAGCTGTTTACTCCATATCCATTGCATATGACCTGGCTCTTCCGATTGTAGCCCTTCCGATCATCGCCTTTCCTATTGTTGCCCCCTCTGACAATTCAAATATTGTGCCCAACCTGTCTTCATTAGAAACAATGCAGCATCGGGAGCAACACCTCTGGCCCTGCGGAGGTAGGCTTCCAAAGACGGGTGGTGGGTGACAATGGTCGCCACTGTGTCCGGTTTCTGAGTGAGCTCGAGGGTAGACGCAAACATTCGCCATTCTTTGGTACTCGGGACCTTGGACATGATGCAGAATTTCCTGCAACAGTTTTCGATCGAGATGTTGGATACCGCAAGGTTATTGAATATCTGATCCTTGCCTGTGAACCATTCGGTGACTGAGGGATATTACTCGAGTTGACATCATTTCAGCTTCGCCATCTTGTATCTACGGTCGAGCTTAGTGTTAACAACAGATCTGTGAAACCCGCGAGCAGTCCTTGTTTATACCAGTAAAAAGGTTAAGTTCGGTTCCAGTCCCATCCAAAAACCCAACCCGCATCATTTTGGCAGGCCGAACCCAGACCCGATCACGCCAACCAGTGTGTTTTTCCGCGTTGGCCTACACCCGTCGTTTCTAATCTCTGGTTGTAGTTTTGGGCTGTTTCTATTTATGGTCATATTCAGATATCCTTCTGTCTTGTGCAAAATATTAACCTTGGTACATCACTGTCTTTGTTTGTTTTATTGGCTGCCTTCATAATCAAAACCACCAGAGACACGCTCCCAGCTACAGCCTGAAGAGGAGTGGGAACAATTTTCCGTCTTCCATCATTAGTACGATTTGAGGTACAGAACTGCCATATTGCAAGTTAGGGCTGTCATTAAGCCACAAATGAAGCAGTGTGCACCTGCTACTCCACAGACAACATTGGTAGAACTGATGCAGATGCACAATAGTGAAAGCAGAAAATTGCAATGGCAGATGGAATTTTACAAGCCGAAAGAAGCCATCTGAGATTCGCATCCCGGGAAATATGGTCTTACATATCCAGATCAGCTCTCACGCCCAAAAAGGTACTTAATTCGTAACCGATAACCAAATTGAAGCTTGTTCAACCTGTAAGCTTTTACCCCTCTATGTAATATCCCTTGCAAATTACCCTACACCAATTGTATTCGGATGAACATATTGTAATGGCTCGTATGCCATCAGTACACAACCTGGACAATTAGTGAATATTGTAGACGTATCTCTGCAAAAAGTAGTTGGTGTACCTATTGTGTTTCATGTCAGCATTAATTTGATTTCAGTGAACAAATTGTGATATATGATAATTCGTCTGTGCATGTGCAAGGGTTATACAGGCCATATGAAAGTTCTTGATTCCAACTTGACTTGATTGATGATTGATCAACCTGATATTATTCTGCCTCTTACAGCAAAATGAGCACGCACAATCTAAATTGGATACAACATTTACTAACCGAATATGCGTCAGTGATAGAGTACCAGTAAGATATGAAGCGGTCAATGCACAAAGTGACTCTGTACGAGTGACCACCATTAGGTTGCATTAAGCCATAGATTCAACTACAGCACGCTTCATTCAGACGTGGGGCATATAGTGTACATTTAGAAAAGGACTTGTGGTATTTCATGAAAACTCGAAGAGGAGGAACTGCATATGGCAAAGTGAGAACGTTAGGCTCTATTAATGAAAAATTAGTGTATAGATCTATAAGTGGTAAATTGCCAGCTGAAAGCGCTGAAATGTGACAGTGCTAGGTTATCCATCGCAGAGAGATCATGGTCATCAGAAGATCCGGAATTCAAACTCCACAAAGCTTTTGGATATCACTGAGTATTCATACAAATTATGCATTGGCTGTCAATAATAACAATCTGATTATATGTACAAAATGATTTACCATACAACAACAGTGAGGGCATGATTATGGTGAGCGTCAATGGAGCGTCAAGGATTATTGGTCATGTAAGCCACTTAATTGGGAAACGATTTGCTTGCTGTTATCCATTATTCATCTATTGGAAGCCTTTATAGGCAAAACAGAAAGCCTCACGGTAACAGCCTAATTCTGCAAATGAGTGTCAATGGAGGATCGATCATTTTTGATCTTGTAAGTCAGTAAATCAGGAAGCGATTTGCTCGCTGTTATTCATAACCAAAGTATCCGCCGCCTTTATAGGCAAAAGAGAAAGCGACACGGTAACAGCTCCCCGCTGACAATAAGCATCAACGGAGAGTGCATGATTTTTGGTCTTCTAAGTAAGTTGTTTTGAAAGCAATTTGCTCACTGGTATTGATAATCAACATATCAGCAGCCTTTATAGACAAACGAGAAAGTGACACGGTAACAGCCCCATGCTGAAAATAATCGTCAACTGAGAGTCAATAATTTTTCATCTTGTAAGTAAGATGTTTGGGAAGCGATTTGCTCGCCTTGATCCATAATCAACGTATTTGCAGCTTTGATAGGCAAAGCAACAGCAATACGGTAACAGCAACATTCTTAAAATGAGCCTCAATGGACGATCAATGATTGTTGGTCTTGTGGGTTGTTTGGTAAGCGATATACTTACTGCTATCCATAATCAACGTATTGGCAGCCTTTATGGGGAAAAGACAAGGAGACATAGTTACAGCCCCATACTGAAAATGAGTGTCAACAGTGTGTCCACGATTATGGGAGTTGCTTCTTGTATAATCACACGGCTTTGCTATGGTGTTTACCCAGAATTAGAGTTGTAGCCTGCCTTATAGGCAATATGGTTAATGTCAATGGTGCTACAACAAAATATGAGTGTTAGCAGAGCCTCGATGATTTCGGGTGTTGCATCGTCTATAATCCAAGGGCTATACTGTGGCGTTTACCCATAATCGAAGTATTGGCCACCTTTATAGGCATTATTGGTAATATGGTTGTCACTACACCAAATATGAGCAACAACAGAGCCTCAACAGAGCGTGAACAGAGCACCAACTGAGCGTTAGCAAAGCATCAACAGAGGGTCAACAGAGCGTCAACAGAGTGTTAACAGAGTGTCAACAGAGCACCAACTAATGATCAACAATGTTGGGTATTGCATCTTGTATGATCCAAGGGCGATGCTAGGTCATTTACCCATAATAAATCTATCGGCAGCCTTTAAGCTCAAAAGAGAAAGCCACGTGGTCACAGCACAATTGTGAAAATGAGCATCACTAGAGCCTCAACAATGTCAGGTTTGCATCGTGTATAATCGAAGGGCTATGCTACGGCTTTTACCCATAATTGCAGTTTTGGCCGCCTTTATAAGCAATAACATTATTGTCAATGTTACTTTACCTGAAAATGAGCGTCAACAGTGCGTCAACATTACGTCAACATTGCGTCAACAGTGCGTCAACAGTCAGTCAACAGTGTGTCAACAGTGTGTCAACAGTGCGTCAAAAGTGCATCAACAGTGCACCAACAGTGCGTCAACATTGCGTGAACAGAACGTCAACAATCTTCATCAGCAAATAATTGTTCCGTTCTGGCGGAATGGATCTGTCAGAGTGGATGCAGTCTGTGATAGACGTGAGAGACATCCTGGTGGCGTCTTACCACACACCAGGCGTTCGTACCACACGTCACGTTGCATATCGCCCTCCAATTACAGTTCCAATGTTTCTTCTTTCTCTGTAGGTCTCCTATTTTACACGAACACTCAAGGTTTGAAGGCCAACTGTGACCATACGTAGGGATTGGTTTGTTGGGCACACGCTTGCATCGGCATTGCAATGAGATGGGTGACGCTGCTAACACCTCTCCTTGTGTTCCTTCTACCTGTGCGCAAAATGCAATTCTCTCTTTACTAATTAAACACATCATTCCAAGTCTCCAGATCTATGTGGCTATTGCCAAACCATCGCTTGTTCCGTCCATCTCTGGTCTTTCTACTAGTAGCTATCTCTGGAATTACTTGTGCTCAGCCGACAGTGTTTCCCATGCTGAAAACTTCCAAAGCAATTGCTGCAATCGCATTTGTCACATGTAAAAATTTCGAGATGGGATTCAAGTTAAATGAGTTTTCAGGTATCATGGTGAGCGCCAGTGCTAACCAGGATTTAACGAAAGCTCCATTCTCATTCAAGGGCTTGAATATGAATAGTCGTTGCAGTTGCCACAGGAGACGACCATTCAGCGAAGCAGAACATCTCCCTGCGCATTGCACTACCCACACCAAGTCATTCTATTGGTCCCCTCTGGGCCAGCTCTTGCTGCCTGTGCATTGACAAATCTGAGATATCCGTTCACCTTCTTAACCCTCAACCTGAAATTTAATAGCATCGTAATACCAGTGATCCATTGTATGCAGTTGTTCATCCGAAATATACATGTTGTTACGACACTTATGTTTGAGAAACTCCTGGGTGCCATTGTATATTGTCATGCGGTGCATTGCGTGTTGCGTATTGTCGAGTAATGAGCCGAAGTCTTTGATCATAGAGTCAGAGTGATTTACATCACGGCAGTTCTGGGGCCCGATAAATCTGGAGCCCGCATATGACGGGGTCCGTAGAATGGCAACCAGATCTGTAGCGGAAGGGAGGACTTTGCAGGCAGCAGCACTGTTCTCCCGACGCTGAGCGAGGGCTTGGGATTGGGCTCTCTGATTTCGAAGAGGAGAATGAGACACGGAATGGTTATTTCTTGCAGCAGGTGGTTGAGATTGTGATCGGAGCCGTTCCAACTTTCCTTGAGATTCTTTTGAGGTGCATGTTGATGTCTCTCAGCAGGATCCTGTTGCAAGGCTCCGTATCTATGAATATGTTCGACCCAGTGAGATGTCAAGTGGATCTTCGGAAACCTTAGAGTCGGCATTTAACTTGTTGAAAATATCTATCTCGTGGCCAATATGAGCCCGCCAAGCTTTCTTTTTGCGCCGCTTTGTGGACAGCGTCTAAGTTTCGGCATTTGTTTCCTTGTCTATCTTTTGCTGCTTCCTGAGCTCCGTTCCTGAGGCATTGGCTTTGGCATTCAGGTTTTTGCCGGCTTGCCCGAGTGACAAAACATCTATGAAGAAACGAAAACGATGTACAGCGTCCTCCATGCAGCTCAATATTACATCATCTTGAGATTTATATTCAGAACACATATTGAATTCGAACAATGCTCATGTGCACTCAATTGCGTGATTGAATATGGGACGCTGAGCAAGTCTTCCTCCTCCTGGAGACTGGGCTTCAACTCCATGCAGGTACCGGCTCATTTCTTTCATCTGCTTCCGATTGCCGTGCGAAACTTCCTCATATAATGGTAGTTTTTGGTATTAGGTCGTGGTAATCAGGCACTGATAACGATATTGCGTTTTACTTGTCGAGCTGTTCGTGCATCTTCATAAAGTGAAAAATCCACTTCTGGAGGTGATTACGCATGCCGATCAGCAATGTATAGAGGAGGTCAAGCTTCGAGGGGTCGCACACAATACAGGGAATATGTTGAAACACGTTGAATCCTCGGTGAATGTGGCCCAAAGATAGGTCGGCATTGGCTGTCTTTGTGTTGGCTTAGCTGAGCATTCGATATAGGTTGTGGTCCCGCCAGGTGTGTTGCTTGTCAGGAGGGACATCATCTCCAAGTTCGTTCTTTGGACAATGGCACCGATAACTGACATGTCGCTCGAGATGATGTAGGCTGCTATACTGTGGGTAATCTGGACGCCATGCTGCACAAACCGGTTTGGAACGTCTGAAGTTGCCATCAGCACAGAGAAAGTGGTAATACCCACTCTCAGCTCTGGGATTGTGTTTACAGGTGATCAGGTGGAGTACCCGCCAGAGTACATCGTTCAGCACCTCTCGGGTTGATTACCGCTGCGTTTCCAGCCGCATCTCAGGAATAGTGCGGTTCTTGATCGGAATCGGCAGGAGAGCAACCATTACGACACTGTGCGTTGAGGGCATTTGGTGAAGCTTCGAAGATTGATTGCGAATTGTCATATATACAGGGCTCTCATTCTTGTCGCCCGCACAATTTGTCAAATGCGTACTCCTGGTCATTAAGAGCAAGGGACCCAGTATATCCCCCACTCTGAGTGTTGTCCTAACCTCGGTTAGGACGTCATCATACTCGGGTATATCTCTTTTTCTGTGTCTCCCACCACCAGTCCGCAGTGTGCATTTCGGTATAAATGCGTTTCAGTGGCGTATAGCTGTTTAAGCAACACTGAAGAGCGTAAATATGATGCTCGGCGTACACTGGATGCCGCATCTACCATCTCATCGTTTCGAACACATCTCAACTCCAATAAGTGATACATCGTTGGTGATTGTCATTCCATTTCATATCCTCGAGAGTGTGTAGTTCCCGCTCCCTGGAAGCCAGATCATCTGGCATGTAACCCACGAGCTTGTGGACCACAGCGCCGTTTATGAAGATTTGGAAACGCAGAGCGGTGTTTTCTTCGTTCCGCACGTTGTCATAATATGTCTTCATTCCCATCTTGTTGATCCCACACAGGATTTATTTGTACTCTTCACGTGTCGCAAACGAGTAGTAGGGATTGTTTGGTAGGTTCATCTTAGAGATACACGGAGATTCACATTGCCATCGCTCAGAAATTTTCTCACACAGGAGAGCACCAGAGCCAGGGTATGTTTCCATACACGGCAGAGGAGGTGGCGGTGGTTGAGTGTCCGAGTCTGCGATGTTTTCAAGGTGTTCGAGGTAGGGAAACGCATTCAAGTATACGACTGAATCTTGGTCTGTGTTTAATTCACAACGCCGAGTGGGTTCAACGTGTTGGGGCGTGGTGCGAACAGTCACATTCTTCTGGCGTGCAACTTGAAGGTGTTCAGGATGGTGTAATGTGAGATGTTTAAGTCGCCAGCTGTCTGAGGCAAACTTTTTTCGGCATGAGAATTTGGGCCAACAGAAAAGTGTCTTCTCTGGCATTGTCAACAACATGAGAGGAGTGGAGTATGCACTGTAGAAAGCGACGAAAGTTGGTGATAGGCCTGAGCAGTCTGGTGTGGGTATAAGATCACGATGCTTGCGTGATTTATTGAGCCTGAATACCATCACAACGAGGATTCTTATACAGCAGGCGTTGCGAAAACACAGCATGCGCAATGTGCCATATTACTTGGAATAAATAAAACATACACCCTGAGCAATCCAAAAACCTCGCGACGCCTGTGATAATCGATCCGTGAGACAAATCGATCAGAGCAAACAAAATTAAGCATCCCACAAGACGCACCCTAACGAGCAAAACTCCTCCACGCGTGCCGTAATCACCGCCTGTGATGAATTGATTACAGGAAAGGACACGCACAACACAAAGAATCAAACCCAAACCCAAACGCACACCTTCCCGGCTATGCGAGGTCTAGTTCACTCTTTTCCTAGTGAGGCATCAGAGTGCGCCTCACCGAGAGGAACATCAGGGAGAGAGACATCAGGGAGAGAGACATCTGGGATAGAAACATCGGGGAGAGGGACATGGGGAGTCTGTCCCCACCTGCGGATTCGCAGAGTAGCTGGTGCTCCACATGGACATCGGAGGTCTTTCCGGCTGCCTCAGGTTGTCGCCGAGTTGCGCAACAGGGCAAGCTTTTTGCGGTACCACATGCCCCCAAATCTGCAGCCCACTGAGGGTGGCAGTCTCTGGAGTTTGTGATCTTGTGCGAGGCTCCAGGCTGTGAACCCGTGGGGCAGACACCTTAGGTGGTGGCCTGGCGGTATAGTCGCGTATGACCTGGCCTTGCTCAGGAAGCACGGTTCGCTAATCGTCTACCATGGTATCAGCAGCATCCGCCGAGGTATTGACCGTCTCTTCCTGGCCACTCGTCCGAGGTTCTTTACCATTATTCTCATCCTCATCCTCATCCTCCTCGTCATCCTCATCCACGTCTTCTTCCTGCTTCTCATCTTCCCCCTCTGCATCTTCCTCATCTTCACCGTCCCTTTCCATATCCACATTGACGTCAAAATCAACGCCGTCCAGTGCATTCACATCATCCTCCATTCGCATATACACATCAGAATTAGGTTCTGAGTCATATTCTCTGATCGACTCTGTACAGTCGGTATCATTATCGGAGAAACTCGACAAGGCGTGCAATGCTTCAGGGACTTAATATACCCATACTAGGCAGCTCTCCGTGTCCAAGTCTGCCTCGAACATTTCCTTCTGCAAATGCAAAGCAACGGCACGAGAGATATCATCTCCCACTGGGGTTTGTTTTACACTACCTTTCCCTTTAACATGTCCCTTCCCCTTCAACTTCCCTTTCCCCTTCCAGTCCTCAGCTGCCTACCAATTCTCCTTCCCATCCAGTATTCCCATCCCTTTCCCGATCCCTTTCTCACCACCCTACTTGTCCTTCTCACAGCCGCCATCATCATTGTCATTCCCATTGCCAGGGCGGCTCCTTCCACAGCTCGGCGCTCCGGGATCTGCCCAGTTGTCATCATTATCATCCCCGTTGACTATCTCATCCCAATTCAGTGGTCCAACGGCGAGGAAGTCACCTAGTTTGTACTACCTGCACCTTGTCGGCCCAATCATTGCCCTAAGATCATCGCTACCGTACCAAGAGAAACACTCACCGTTGCGTTGAATCTTCCCCTAGGTGGTTGACTGCGTATTTGAGCCATCAATTTGATACCCGAAGGCACAGGGGTTATTTCACCTCGAATTGTTGATTTAGTTGAGTGTTTTGTCAAACATTTGCCCCATATATGAGCAGAAGGCTGCCCACCACTCCCGAAAAGGCAAACTCCTGATCCTGCGGTGGGGCCACATCACCTGCAATTGTGATACGTGGCAAGTTGTGACTGGATCAACAACGACTATATGATGAAAGAGGTCCCATGTCCTCTCATCCTTAACGCCGCAAACATTGTATTACCATATGCGTCCAGGGATGTATTTTGGGATGAATCCCTTCATAAGGTTCCGATCTAACAACAAGCGTAGATTCATATCCGATGTCGCCATCTTTGCCCTAGCCTCCCCCTATTCTTTGCTGCTGCTTATTGGTGACATCGCTGTGAGTGGAAAATGATTCTACATCCAAAACATTAGCATTATGATACAGTTGCATGTAGCGGAAGGAAGCTCAGAGGGAAAGTACACAGTTGTGTATGTTATTGGATGTGATTTGGAACGAGAGGAATTGTTTTGAGCAAGTCACATGATGTCGAGAACAGGATACTGTTGGGTTGTAAAATAGGGGCGAAAAAGAGAATGGCGGTGTTGGCGGGACGAAGGGATATATCTACTCGAGTTCCGGTGATGCCTCGGTTCAACTTGTGTTTTCTAGGTTAATGAACCCAAAACGACGCAGCATTTTTTTCCAGAACCACCAGGCACCTCAGGAACGACCAGCCTCACAAAGAGATTCAGTACACGTGGAGAGAACAATTTACGACGCTGGACATTGCATATGCATCACACATCATTGTTACCGCTCAGACCTCGTGCATCTCGGACCAAACTGACTAGTTCTCAGTTTGTCCCAGTTGGTGCAATCATCCAACACGGCTACCAACACCTTGCAGTTGAAAAAGCACACACAACTGATGTCATAGGATAGAGAATACCTCATTGCTCGCTCTGCGAGACATTCAGCTCTGCAAAAGGATAATTTTCATCGGAAAGCTGACGATGTACACAATGGATGGTTCGAAGTATTGTGCAAAGAAGAGTGCAATATGATGATAATTGCGCCAAGAAGGAATAAACATCCTTCCAGCAGTGTAAATAGACCTTCAGACATTGCTGTAACAGTGAATATCAATGCTGAGTTTAATCTGAGTGTAATCGGTTGGCAGTTAACCCCAGAACTGAATACTGTTGAAGGGATGTCGTTGCTGAGTATTTTCACGGTTTGAAATCTAGAACAGTCTAGTCTGCGCATCCTTGCTTTGTCAAATCACTCCATGGTCACTCAAATAGCAGTCTTCCTCGTCTGCCGTTGCATATGCATGTAGAGGCCATTATTCCTGCAGTCTTGTCGTTGAACATCCATATCGGCTGATGGCTTCCCAAAGCCCTGACACTGTCACGTCGCTGGTCGTACGAAAAGTTCGGAGCCTTGCTTAACATCAGAATCAATAAAGGCCTGGGCCGTCTGGGAATTCGCAACTTCCCCCTGCCAAGAGATGCGTTTCCGTACACGCTGGCGAGACGGATTCCTCTCAACAAGGGAGTTCCATTGCCTCCGGAATGCAAGGTCAAAACACCACCCCCTCATCTTCGCTGAAGAATTCACAAGTGGAAGTTTTCACTCGAATCGTGACTTCGAGCCCATCCGCTACACACCGACGGACGATAATTACTTCCAATGCCAGACCGGGTACGAGCAGTCAGAACACTCATTCACGTAGTGGAATCACACAGAGCGACTCAACACTTCACGTTGAATCCTGCACGGCTTTCGGCATTGCTAGCACTCCCACTCATCTGAGCGGTCTTGAAAACCTGCCTACCCCCATGCCTGATCCAGAAGCCCCAGTGATCTTGACAAATCAACTGCGAATTCAAGCTACAGAAAGAAATCAAACACAGAGGGAGTGGCAATTGCAAATGCAGGCGGTGTCTTCACCTCGATGAGTGGTCCCCGGGAGTCACAGCCTCCATCGATTTGGTCACTCCTACATGACGCGTCTTGTATTCGGAACGGGCAGGCACCAGGAGATATACATGTCGAACAGACGGTCATTTATCAGTGCAGGGGACATGTAGATGATAAGTTATGCAACGCGACCCGTTGGGACAGCATTTGCGGAAGCCTCACATTGGTAGTAAATAGAGATATACTGGAACACCTCCATACAGCAAAACAACATATGGTCCTTAGGATTTGATGCACGCACAAACGAGATCTTGAAAGAGGGATGCTGAAGGAACGGCGCACATTGGATATTACACACTCAAACCTGTACCAGGTTCGCGCACAACTCAATAACGTCACATCCAACTTTAATCAATCAGCATGGGACAATATAGGCGAGCCATATGGTCTCCATGGCTTTGAATCTGACGCAGAGCATTTCGAATTCATGGATTCACTTGTGGCAGACAATAATATCTTTTTCCTGTTGCAGAGCATGTGGAAGGTGCTGTACGTGGTCCAAATCCAACGCAGAGAGTGTCGAAAGCTGCTAAGAAATGGCCAGCATCCACTTTACCCCCTGGTGGAAACAATTCTGCGTTTCATCTGTATCAAATTTTATCCTGGGGCGAATTCCCGCACTAAGCAGGCTGATGGATTTTATAATTCCATGATTGACGACAAGGAAGGTCATATACCCTCGCCACGGACCATGTTTACCTGCATTTAATTGTGCCATGCTCTGCTGGATTGGCAAAACAAAAAAGTGGTTTATCCAAAAGCTTCCCAGTCAAAGCTGAACGTGGACAGACCTGATCGCTCGAAGTACTTCAATTAAATGAATGACTGTCATAAGAATGCATCATCTTGCGGTGTGCAAGATGTTAAACTCACCTGTTGTTGCAGAAACTTTTACATGTTGGATAAATACCTGGAACACACTAGCGTAGAGCTACCAACAGAGGATGTATTACAACATTCCTGCTACAGTCAAGGGTCAGATCCAACAGGAGGAGAACCCAGCACCTGCCATGGTGATTAGTGTGGAAGCAGCGCGTATTGAAAATGCGATTCTTCTTGATTATTTGACCTCCGAAGTGGTGGTTGAGGAGCCTGAGATCGGATTCAAGGACCCAAACATTCCGATAGACATCAATTGCACTGATGACAAACTTGATTTCGTGATGGCTGGGCGCAGCAGCAATTACGAAGATGAAGGTGATCAAGGCGCGATACACCATGCAATCTCCATGGCTTGCTGGCGACGATGGCCCACCACTCAACTTGAGCCATGAGACCTGGGAAACAATGATGTTGACATGTATGAGAGCAAGGATGGCCACAATGCGGATGCGGATGAGGAGGACGACGCATCTCAAGCCGATTAAGGATCAATGCAGAATGTAGAGCACTGAGGGCATAGGAGGTGATGTCGACGGGTATGAGTGTGCGGATGGCGACAATGCAAATGCAGATGAGGAGGAATAACTATCATCAGTCGACAATGGATCAACGCAGCATGTGGAGTACTGAGGGCATAGTAGGGGATGTTGAGGCGTATGAGTGCGAGCATGGCGACGATCTGGATGCAGATGAGGAGGCATAAGAATTGCAAGTCGATGATGGATCACCGCAGAATGTGCAGGAAAGAGCGCATAGTACTAGACAGTGTGAAGATTGGACGGGATATTTCAGACCAGTAAAATACAATAATGGCGAAGGGAATGCAACGGAAAGTCATGTATCCAATGAAAATTCTCCAACCAAAACCTCTATGGGCGCAGTACGGTAGCCGATATATAGCAATAATGGAGAGGTATAATATGGCTATCGGCAAACGAAATGTATAAACATCGCCAGGGGTTGTGAAAATGACTGCAGCATAACTGCCGGCCCTGCGAAGACTGTAAGACATGTTTCATTCTGATTTTGCTTATACCAAGCACAAAGTACTGGAGGTATGTGTGCAATGGGAAAGATGTAATTCTCTGTGAGAGGGTACGAGGTTCCGTCAGAGCCTTTAAAACCGTCCGGAACACCTGGGTGTTTCAGACAGAAACTAGGTTCATTGATGAAGTTAGGTGTTGCATCTTGTACAATCCAAGGGTTATGCGATAGGATTGACCAATAATCAATGTATCGGCAGCCTCTATGCGCAAAAGAGCAATTCACATCATCACAGCACCCTTCAGAAAATGAGCGTTAACATAGCGTCAACGTATCTGGTTGTTGCATCTTGTATGATCCAAGGGCTGTGCTAGGGCATTTACCCACAATGGAAGTATTGGCCACCTTTATACGCAATATCATTAATGTCGATGTTACTTCACCTGAAAATGAGCGTCAACAGAGCGGCAACAGAGCGTCAACAGAGCGTCAACAGAGCATCAACAAAGCATCAATCGAGCATCAACCGAGCATCAACCATCTTGTGTGTTGCATCTTGTAAATTCCAAGGGCTATGCTACGGCATTTACCCATAATCAACCTATCAGCAGCCTGTATGCGCAAACGAGAAAGCGACATCGTCACGGCCCCATTGTCACAATGAGCATCAACAGAGCGTCAACAATTTGGGGTGTTGCATGTTTGATAATCCACGGGCTTTGCTACAGCTCTTACCCATAATTGAAGTGTTGGTCACGTTTATAGACAATATCATTAATGTCAATGTCGCTTCACCTGAAACTGAGCATCAACAGACATCAGCAACAACTCTAGTTTCCGTCTAAAACACCCGGGGGTCCCGGACGGCTCTCATGGCTTTGGCGGAACCTCGTAAACTCTGACCGAGAATCAGACTTGCCCAGTCGCGCATGCGACGGTTCGCGTTGCCTAACTCCCTTGCGGCGGCTATTATACGATGCCTCTTATTCTTGGGACGCGTCACGTTTTATATTAGGCTCGCCACTCCGGCGTCAGGCTTCCTTTACTTTGTGTCCGGAATGTGGTGACGTATACACACCATCAGAACGACACGTATGTTACACTCTTCGCAGGGGTTGCAGTTATGCAGTAGCTGTGTAGACAACGCCTGACGATGTTTATGCCTTTCTTCGGCCCATAGCCACATGCCGCACTCTCATTAAGGTTTAGCTTTGAAATTTATCACTTATTGCAATACAGTGTTCGCTTCGGATACATCACTTGCCGTTGCATTTGCTTCGCCATTATCGTATTTTACATGTCTGAAATATACTGTCCAATCCTCACACTCTGTAGTACTATGCCCTCAGTCCTCCACATTCTGCGTTGATCCATCATTGGCTTGCGATGCTTCTTCCTCCTCATCAGCATCGTCGCCATCCTCGCCCTCATACCCGTTGACATCTCTGGTTCCCAGGTTAATCCTACTATGCCCTCAGTCATCGACATTCTGCGTTGATCCATCCTCGGCTTGCGATGCTTCTTCCTCCTCATTCGCATCCGCATCATCGCCATCCTCGCCCTCTTACCCATCGACATCACTGGTTCCCTGTTCAAACCTCTCAAGTTCAGTAGCGGCCCGTCGTCGCCGGCTGGCGGTGGGGATGGCATCGGTTTCGTCACCTTTATTTTCGAAATCCCGACTGCCCCCTGGCATCCCGAAATGCAGTTCGTCACCCGTGCAATTGTTGTCCATCGGGATGTTTGGGTCAGTGCTTCCGATCTCAGGTTCCACAAGCGCCACTTCGGAGGTCAAATTGTCCAGAAGAATAGAATTGTCAACACGCGCTGCTTCCACGCTGATCACCACGGCAGGCGTTGGGTTCTCCGACTGTTGGATCTGACGCTTGACTGTGGCAAGAGTGTTGATATACACCCTCTGCTGGTAGCTCTCCGGTAGTGTGTTCCAGGTATTCATCAAGAATGTATACGTGTCTGCAACGCCAGGCGAGGTTAACAACTTGCGACACGTTACAGCGCAGCAGGACACTATCTTACCACCGTCATTCTTGCAGTTGAAGTAGTTCGAGCGATCAGGTCTGTCCGCTTTCAGCTTTGACTTGGAAGCTTTCGGATGAACACCTTGGTTGTTTTGCCACTCCAGGAGAGCAAGTCGCAACGCGGTGCAGGTAAACATGATCAGTGGCGATGGTATATGACCGTCATTGTCGTCAATCATGGAATTATAACATCCATCAGCATACTTACCGCAGTTATTCGCTCGATGATAAAAAGTGATGTAGATAACCCGCGGGATTGCTTCCACCAGGATGTAAAGTGGAAGCTAGCCATTTGTTAGCAGCTTTCGACTCTCTCTGCGTGGCATTTGGACCGCGTACACCACCTTCCACACGCTCTGCTATAGGAAAAAGATACTTCTTGTCTGCCAGAAGGGAATCAATGAATTCCAAACGCTCTGCGGTGGATTCAAAGCGGTGGATATCATCAAACTCTGCTATGTTGTCCCTTGCGGATTGAATACAATGGGATTTAACTTTATCGACTTGTGCACGAACCTGGTAGCAGTTTGACCGTGTAATATCCAACGTGGGCCATTGCTTCAGCATACCTGTTTCAAGATCTCCTTTGTGCGTGCCTCAAATGCAATTGACCAAATATTGTTTTGCTGCATTGCGGTGTTCCAGTACGTCTCTATTATCTACCAGTGCGGGGCATCAGCTCATGCTTTCGCAACGCGTCACGTTGCACAACTTACCATCTCCAAGTCACTTGCACTCATACACGGCCGTCTGTTCCACATGTAGAGCTCCAGGAGCCTGCCTGTAGCAAATACAAGACGCGTCATGTCAGCGTGACCAAATCAATCGATGCTGCCACTTCCGGAGACCACTGATCAAGGTGTAGACACCGCCTGCGGTTGCAATTGCCACTGCCTTTGGCTCTGATTCCTCTCTGTAGCTCGCGTTCGCAGTGGATTTGTAATGATCGTGCGGGCTTCTGGATTCGGGATGGGAGTAGGCAGCTTTTCAAGACCGCTAAGAGAAGTGGGAGTGCTAGCAATGCCTGATGCGGGGCTTGATACGGCGCGACGCGTTCAGTCTGTCTGTGTGATTCCGCTGGGTGCTGGTGTGTCACGAGTGCTTGTACCCGGCGTGGCGGTTGGAGTAATTATTGACCTTCGCTTTGTAGCAGACGGGGTGGAAGTCACATGTTGAGTGATATCTGCAACACGAGAATTATTCAGCGAAGATGAGGGGGTGGCGTTCTGACCTTGGATTGTAGACGCTACAGAACTCCCTCCTTGAGAGGAATCCCTCTAGCCAGCCGGTACGGAAACACGTCTCTTAGCAGGGGGAAGTTGAGAATTCCCTGAAGGCCCACGCTATGGTTGATTCTGACAATTAGAAAGACTTTGAACATTTCGAACGACCGGAGACGTGACAGGGTGAGTGCTTTGGGAAGGAATCATCCGATATGGATGTTGGACGTTAAGACTGGGGGAATAATATCCTCTGCATGCATATACAACGGCAGGCAAGGTAGACTCCTATTTAAGCGATCCTGGAGGGATTCCACAAAAATGGGAGGCGCAGTATTGACCGCGCTAGACCCACAACCCTGACAATACTCGGGGACGAGATCCCTTCAAAAGCATTCAATGATGGGGTTAACTGCCATCAGATTAAACTCAAATTAAACGCAGATTAAACTCAGCATTGATATTAACTGTTACAGCAACGTCCGAAGGTCTATTTGCACCGCTTGAAAGGTGTTTATGCCTTCTTGGCGCGAGTATCATCATATTGCACTCGTTCTTGGCACAATAGTTCGAACCATAGATGGTGTATATCATCAGCTTCCGGGTGAAAATCCCCCTTTGGCAGAGCTAAAAACATCGCACAGCGAACAATGACGTATTCTCTATCCTATGACATCAGTTGGGTCGGCATTGTCCACCGCTAGGCGTTTGTAGCCGTGTTGGATGATTGCACAGTTGGAACAACTTGAGAACTATTCAATTCGCTCCAAGATGCAGGAGGTCTGAGCGGCAAAAGTGGTATCAGATGCCAAAGCAACGCCCGGCGTTGCAAACTGTCCTCACCGCGAGTACTAAATCTCGTCTCGAGGCCTGTCGTTCATGTGGTGCCTGGTTGTGCGGCAAGATGAAGGCTGCGCCGTTTTGTGTTCCTTAACCAACAAAACTCACAAGTTGAACCTTGAAATCACCAGAACATGAGTATATACATCCCTTCTTCCCACCTTCATCTCCTGTCTCTTTACCTCCCATACTATACACACCGACAGCATCCTGATCTCGACATCACGTGACTTGCCCAAAACAACGCCTCTCATTCCAAAACACACCCGATAACCTCCAGAACTTTCTATGTTCACTCAGGGCTGCCTTTCGCTATGTTCAACTGTATCATAATGCAAATGCCTCGGATGTAGATTCATTTTCAACTCGCAGCGATGGCACCAAAGGGCAGCCGCAATGGAATGGGGAAGGCAACTGCTAGGGCAACAATGCCAACATTGGTTAAAAATTGACGCCTGTCGTTGGATCGGGACCGTATAAAGGGATTCATCTCGGAACACATCCGTGGACTCATACGGATATCCAACGTTTGTGGCTTCAACGATGAGAGAGCCTGGGACCACTTTTATAATATAATCTTTCTTGATCCAGTCACAACTCGCCACTTTTCACAATTCCAGCTGATGTGGCTGCACCGGAGGAGCAGGAATTCACCTTTTCGGGAGTGGTGGGAAGCCTTCTGCTCATGTATGCGGCAAATGTTTGACAATACCTGTGACCAAATGAACAATTGGAGGTGGGACAACCCCCGTGCCTTCGGGGATCAAGTCAATGGCTCCAATCCGCTGACAACCAGGTCGGCAAAGGTTAAACGCACGGGTAAGCGTTTCACTTGGTATGGTACCGATGATCTGCGGGCTAAGATTCAGTCGCCATGCTGCCAGCAGTACAAGCCAGGCGACTTCCTGGCCGTTGAACCACTGAATTGGGATTAGATAATCGACGAGGAGGATGATGATGAGAACTGGGCGGATCCCGGAGCACCGAGCGGTGGACGGAGCCGTCCTGGCAATGACAATCACAATGACGACGGCAAGGGTGAGAAGGAGATGCAGGGCGGTGAGAAACGGACTGGGAAAGGGAAGGGAACAAAGGATGGGAAGGGGAAAGGGAAGGGGATGGGGAGGAGAAACTTTAAAGGGAAAGGTATTGTTAAACTGTATGAGTCAGACTCGGACACAGAGGGCTAACTAGAGCGGGTATATTTAGAGCCGGAAGCATCACCCACTGTGTCACTTTCCTCAGATGATGATACCGATACAACCGAGTCGGACGGCAAATATGACTTAGATCTTGATCCTGATGTGGATCTGCGCATGGAGGATGATATGGACGCACCAGATGACTTTGATTCAGGCGGCGATGTGGATATGGAAAGGGACGGTGACGATGAAGAGTAGGAAGATGAAAGGCAGGAAGATGAGGAGGAGGAGGAGGTGGATGAGGATGAGCAGGAGGATAAGGATGAGGATGATGGCAAAGAACCTCGGACGATTGGCCAGGGAGAGATGGTAAATACATCGGCTGACAAGGTACAAACCATGGTAGACGATCAGCCAATCATGCTACCTGAGCAATCCCAGGAGATGCGCGAGCATACCCCACGGCCACAACCTCCGGCGCCTGCCCCACGGCAGCAAACCCCGGACCCTCACCCACAACCACGAACTACGGAGACTCATCCCGTCTGTGGGATGGAGCATGTGGGGCTTGTGACGCCGCAAAAACCTTGCCCACCGGTGCCAACTCAGCGAGAGGCTGAGGCAGCCAGAAACACCTCGGATATGGATGTGGATCAGCAGCTGCTGAATGAATCGGTAGGTGGTGAAAGTCTCCCCGATGTCCCTCTCCCCTAAGTCCCTCTCCTTGTGGCACTCCCGGAGTACTTCGTGGGCGAGGAGTCAACCAGTCCTGGCTGTGCAGAGGAGGCGATGGTTATTACGTTCGGGTCAGGGTCGGGTTCTTGTCTTGTTCGGTTCCTTTGTTCTAATGTATTTGTCACAGGCATTGATTATTACACGCGTCACGAGGTTTTTGGATCGCTCAAGGTTTATTTTATTTATAGGTTTGTATTGGTTTTATTTCATTGGTTTTATTTTATTCATAGTATTATGGGACATCGCGCATGCAGTGTTTTTGCAACTCCTGGCATGTATGGAACCTTCTTGGGATGGTGTTGAGGCTCAATAAATCTCTCAAGTATCGTGAGCTTATACCCACACCAGACTGCTCAGGCCATGCACCAACTTTCGTCCCTTTCTACAGTGAATACTCCATTCCTCGCGTGTCGTCGACAATGCCAGAGAAGACCCCTTTCCGTTGCCCCGCATTTTCATGCCGAAAGAAGTTCACCTCAGACAGCTGGCGACTTAAACATATCAAATTACACCATCCTGAACACCTTCAGAAGAATCTGAGTGTTGAGAGCGCGCTCCGACGGGTTGATCCCGCTCAGCGTCGTGAATTCAACGCTCACAAAGATTCAGTCAAAGATTTGGACGCGTTTCTCTACCTCGAACACGTTGAAAACATCGTACACACGGAGTCTCAACCACCGCCACCTCTACCGCGGACGGAAACATACCCCGGCGCCGCCGCACCGCTGATCGATTACATTGCTGAGCCATGGGAACTCAACCCTCAGGGATGCCTTGAGACGAACGTAACATACAATCCCTACTATCCGTTTGTGACACATGAAGAGTACAAATATATCCACTGTGGGATCAAGCAGAAGGCCAGGAAGACGTACTATGACACCGTGCTGAAGGAAGAAAACACCGCTCTGCGTTTCCGATGCTTCAAAAACAGGGATGGTGTCCAGAAGCTCGTGGCTAGCATGCCAGATGATCAGGCTCTCGGGAAGAGGGAACTACACACTCTCGAGGATATGAGATGGAATGACAATCACCAATGCCCTATTAACTATTGAAGTCAAGATATCATCAAAAGCATGAGATGGTTGATGCGGCAGCCAGCCTACACCGAGCATCACATTTTCGCTCCTTAGCGGTGCTTTAACAGCGATACGTCCCCGAAACGCCTCTATACCGAAATGCACATTGCGGACTGGTGCTGGGAGACACAGGTAAGGAGAGATACTCGAGGATAATGACGTGCTAATCGATGTCCAGTCAACGCTCAGAGTGGTGGATACATAGGTTCCCTTTATATTCATGACCGACGGAACGCATCTCTCGAATTTTTCTGGCGACAAGAAAGTGTGGCCTGTTTATATGACAATTGGCAATATATCTTCGAAGATGCGCTAGACGCCCTCAACACACAGCGTCGTAATGGTTGCTCTCCTACCGATTCCAGTGAACAACCGCAATATTCCTCAGAAGCGGTTGGAAAAGCAGCGGCAAACAAACCGCGAGGTGCTGAACAAAGTACTCCGGCGGCTACTCCAGCCACTCACCTTTAAACAACATCCTAGCACTGGGAGCGGGTATAACAACGTTTTCTGTGGAGATCGGAACTTCAGGCGTTGCAAACCGGTTTCACCAGCATGGCTTGCAGATTGTCCAGAGTATAGCGACCTACATCATCTCGAGCAGCATGACTGTTTTTGGTGCGAGTGTCCAAAGAACGAACTTGGAGATTATGTGCATCCTGACAAGGAACACCCCCGGCTGGATCACAACCTATATACCATGCTCGGCGGTGACAACACCAAGGTAGAGGATGCCGAACTCCCGTCGAACCATGTTCACTGAGGATTCAATGTGTTTCGACATATTCCCTATATTGTGACCGATCTCCCACAACCCGACCTCCTCCATACAATGCAGATCGGTATGCTTGACCACCTCCAGAAGTGGATTATCCACTTCATGAAGACGCACCAACGGCTCGACAATTACAATGCAATCTGGTTATCTCTGCCTGCTTACCACGACCTCACACCAAAAAATAAGTCATATGAGGAAGTTTCTCAATGCAATGGGAAGGAGATGAAGGAAATGAGCCGGTACCTGCTTGGAGTTTTTTGTTTTTGTTTTAATCATACTGTATTCACTCTACTTAGAGTATGACAGCCCCTTAGTCCCCTCCGCCTCCGGGCTGGCCGGCTAGATGGCGGAGCTCCACTCC
>Ga0307515_10002354_pt1 | contig 41230 bp, 8 predicted proteins | sample 17_EM_MG_FD_194513 | JGI IMG/M metagenome (GOLD analysis project Ga0307515, IMG submission 194513) | Populus trichocarpa ectomycorrhiza microbial communities from riparian zone in the Pacific Northwest, United States - 17_EM | ecosystem: Host-associated > Plants > Roots > Unclassified | place... | reverse complement strand
ACATATATAACTACAAGAGAAGTATATTAAGTGGCTTATTGGTGGTTGTATATGCTAAGTATATGCTTAGCATATACGGATAATAAGTATATTGTATATACTAAGTATATATATATCTATAAGAATATATCGCAACGGTAAGTATATAATAGATATAGTGTATATTAGGCATATGCCTAGCATATACTAGATATATACTATAATATATATTGCGGTATTGCTAAGTATTGCTATAGTATATACAAATACTATACTATAGCCTACCTTTTTAGAATAGTAAGTATATATAATATATTAGTAGTGTATATGCTAAGCATATACGTAGTATATGCATAGTATATACTTAGGTAGATATTATAGCGCAGCCTACCTTAAAGGGAATACTTTAGAGGGCAGTATAAGTTAATACATTGTATATACTAGGCATATGCCCAACATATACCAGGCATATATAGCTATAATCTTTTTTAAAAATTTAAATATTATATTAAAAGTGTCTGCATATGCCCTGCATATACCAGGCATATACAGGGCATGTACGCTAGGATATTTGCAATTTAAGATTAACAACTATGCATTTTCATTTTATTTAAATTGCATATGCATTGCATATGCGTAGGCTGAGCGTGGTCCAAAGCTGAGCGTGGTCCAGGGTTAAATTTGAAGTTCGGACCACGTTGAACTTTCGGACCACGCCGAGCTTTTTTCGGACCACGCCGAGCTGTAAGCCCACGCCGAGCTGTGAGCCCGTTGTGACCACGTTGAACTTTCTAACCACGCCGAGTTTTTCCGTGACCACGCCGAGCTACGACCCCCCAAAGTTTCTTAAGCGATGCGACGTTGTTTGTATGTAGAGCAGTCACCTTTTTTAACGAAATTGATCTACACCCCCACAACGGCCATTATCTTAGAAATACCCTTAAATTAATCCGTAGAAGCAGCTCTATAATCGATCAACTTTTAGGCCTTATATATACACCCGTTGCGACATCAGTTGCGACATCAGTTGCGACGTCCGTTGCGACGTCCGTCCGTTGCCTAAATTTGTATGGGGATATATATAATCTTTAACAAAGTTAATAAAGCCACCCATGTAAGGTCTATGGCTGCATATAGGCTTAAAATGATTGCAAGAGCTAGATCTATTAATAACAGATTTTTAGCTCTTATAAGTATACTTATTATAACGTTACAGCTATCTCCGGGATCCTTAATAACGGGTTTTATTTTTTAACGAAAATAATCTTAGCTCTAGTAAGTTGTGGGCTTATTTAGACTTAATATTTATAAAATATTAGGTTGTCTCTCTAATCGATCAACTTTTGGTAGTATTTTAAGTCGTTATGGTTGGGCAATTCAACTGCGAATATAGAGAAAATCATGGATATCGCCGGAGCGCCTAATAAACGTTGGAAAACGGCCTCAGACCACATTTTCGATTTTACGTGGAGCGGATATAAAATTATTCCGAATATGCGGTCTGAGCTTGCTGAGGTAAAGATAACCTCTTGGATTGATTCGAAGGCTGCATGTATTTTATGCGGATAGACGGATGCGTCGATTGCCTGCAAATGCCAAGACCCTCAAAAGACCGATTTCTATGACACTTGGGGGCACATTTAGCCTTACTGTTGTCATTCAAAAACTGCCTTGCGTCGTGCTTTAGTCGCCTTGGTGTTTTGCCGTTTTTTCCAGCCTTGCTTTGAAATAGTAGAGCTGCTCTTCTCGAACCACCACTTTCGAGCTTATCAGCCCTTCCGTACTCCTTTGTCAACCCTTCCGCCCTCCAATGCTATGGAGAGACACATCGAGCTTGGAGATGTTGGTGCGAATATCCAGCCGCAGACTTCTACTTTCTACAGCCGCCGACGTCAAGTGAAAAGGCTGCGCTTTCAGTCTGACGAATATTCGACCCGCGGCGGATCTAACATTAGCGGCAGCCTTGATAGGACACCGATCACACAATCACTCTTACTTATTCTTCGGCTTCTAAGCTACTACAAAATACAGCTCTTCTCAGTAGACCCATCCCAGAAATGGAACCTACGAAAGACTCTCGGCGTGGGCAGTACCTTTTCCGTGGACGGGGCTGATTTACCCATCTGGCGCACATTATCGAACCTGCAATATCGAAATCTTGATCTCAAAGGTCCTGGGGAAAAGTTCTACTTTAATGATCACACGCAAACGAAATGGGATCAAAACACTCTTGTAGCTTATAAAGCCTTGGTTACTAATAAAGATATGGACAGAAGCGTGATTACTGTAGATATGATCACAGAACTTCGTGTGCTTTGTCATCCGCCCCTCCAGAATCATCCAAATATCGTGCGTCTTCTTGGTGTTGCGTGGGTTAGGGAGATAGATCTGGGTTCGACCTTGACGCCAACCCCCAATCAAAATGCCGAAGATTTCAAGATGTGTGCATGGCCAACAGTTGTCGTAGAAAAAGCACCTTTCGGTTCTCTCCTTGGCTTCTTGCGCTCAGACGAGTTCAAAGCAACCCGATCGTCTCTCGTAGCAAAGGTATATCTTTGCCTAGATGTTCTGAACGGAATCACGGTGCGCAGTTCCATCATTTTCCCCGCTTCAATTCCCAAGGTTGCTTCTGACGAAGAGCAGGCCCTACATGCGTGCGACATCTTGCATGGAGATATTAAGTGTGAGAATGCCCTTGTGTTCAAGACAGAAAATGGGACCGCTGAGAATTGGAGAGTGAAAATATCCGACTTCAGCCATTCAATTCTAAATATGGAGGGGAAAACTCCTAATAAATTCACAAGACGAGAAGTCCTAGGCACTAATCTCTACAGCCCTCCTGAGCTCAACGACGCAGAGGCAATCTTAGAGGTTGCAAATATGAAGAGTGTTGATATATGGTGTTGGGGAATGTTAATGTGGAAGGTAATGATTGATGGAGCAGACTACACTGATGCAGATGGACGGAAAATCAACCGAGACGAAATGCAAACCCTCAGAGAACACGATCGTATGGCTACCACAGCAAAAGATGCTTGCAAAAAATACCTCAATGCGCATCACAGTCGCGAAGGCACAAGCTTTAATATAATTCTTGGGGTATTATCGGATGCTCTTTGCCCCAATGCCTCCAACCGCCCCAATGCTCCTTCGCTACTCAGTCGTCTGAAACGACTTTCAGGTGAAAAGTGAGTAATACGGCACTTATTCACGATGCCGGTTTGGAAAGTATTCGTACGCTTCAATGCTTCTGGAAGCCTTCGGAATATTCACTAAGAACAAGACGTACTAGAAAAAAGGAACGGAAGAACCCCCGATACTTTGGCGAAGTGTTCCTCTATTTCCTGCAAACAACCATAGGGGTGTTGGCCCCCGGAAGCATTGAAGCGTCCGATACTTTGCGCACCGACCTCGTATATCCCTGCTGATAATCAGTCTTGCTTACGTTGGATAGTTATACAGAGGCGCCGCCTTTGAGGAGACCGGAGTCTTTAGAGTCCCTTGAACGTTTGCCTTTTTTTGATGCAAGTCAAACATCTTTTCCTACCATCTATGATACCGCTAACACCATGAGAAGCTTACAAGATATTTCTATGACCTTTTGGAAACTTCAGGAGTTCCGCAGCAGATATTCAACGAGCTTCAATCGTTACAGGCGGTAGGAGGTCAGAACTCTTTGGAAGCCGCTTTCCAGCTTGGACTTTGTCACGCTGCTGGGTTTGGAACTCATCGAGACTACGATACTGCTGTGAGATTAGTCGGTCTGGCTGCGCGAGGAGGTCTTCCAAAAGCGCAAGTGGTTACACCAAGAATTGCGGCCGCTCTCGGAATTCCCTTGGACCCTGAAATTCAGCAATCCATGAAGGCCTGGCTGACGGAAGGATCAGAGATGGGTTCTAGGACTGCTTCGAAGGACCTGGAGCGACTTGACCGCGAGCAATATCTCGCACGCTACAGTTGGTCGCAGCAACACAACCTGGAGCCTTCCGAAATCACTTCAAATGGAGCAAATGCCTTTGAATCATCTCAGGATTCTCCATTGCTCTCAGCTGCAAAGAGTGGTCATCTAAAAGTCGTTGAGGAGCTAATAACCCAAGGTGCCGATGTCAACTCTGAAGGTCAATACGGAGAAACTCCCTTGCATTGCTCAGTTCTTCTTCCGGAAAAACTGGGTCTTCTCTTGGCTGACGCTCTGCTCAATGCGGGTGCGGACATTTATAAGCCGACTTCTCGCAGATGTTCATTTTCAAAACATGACTTCCTTCTAAATACGATTCCCGAACACACGACTGCTCTGGAGTGGGCGATAGCGGACGACCATCTCTCCTTGGTAAAACTCTTTTTAGAGTCATCCTGTAGTATAAACCATCCACGCTTGGATACTTTCGGGTCGACAACGGCACCTCTCGCATGCGCCGCTCAATATCAGAGTGTCAAGTGTCTCGAATACTTGTGTAATGAACTTTGTGGGCAAGGCAGCAGCAACATCCATCTCGGCCACATCAACACCTTCGATAAACACGGATATTCAGTCTTCTATTATGCAGTGCGTCCTGATCTCTTTGATCGCTTGTTGCGGTTCGTACCCGAAGAAGGATATGATCCCCCGCCATCAGATATTCCCCCAGTTATAGCACGCGAACTGAAGGTTATCGATATGCTTCTGGCTTCTGGCTCGAACATGGATGTCAAATCAGCACAGATTTTCAACTGCCTGCATCTTATTGCAGCATTCGGAGAACCCCATATTCTTGAGTCTATTTTGAGACGGAAACGCAGCGGACATTTCATTAACCAGAAATCACAGTATGGTTACATGCCTTTGGCAGATGCCATTTTCAGGAATCGTGAAGCTGCCTTCCGACTCCTTTTAGAGCATCATGCAAATCCAACTAATGCGTGGCCAGAGTGTGGAGGTCATGCGATTCATGTTTGTTGCCGACTTCTAAATAATTCGGTGGTTTCCTTCGCAGAAAAGCTACTCCAAGAGTACCCTTCCTGCCTGGGCGTCAGGGACAGATACGGCCGGACGCCTTTGCATTTCGCGGCAGGTTACGGAAATTTTCAGTTGATCGACTTTTTCCTTTCTAAAGGTGCGGCCCTACTTTCATTTGATACCAACGGCATCACCCCTCTGGGAATCGCGATACAGGCCAGATCTATAAGAGCGGTGAGAAAACTCCGCGTTGAGCATGACCGCCGGCGGTTGCCCCTACTTGCATTCACGCTTTACTGGATGAGGTACTTTTCAGCATTTGAGTTCTTACTTGCACCTGGATTACTTTCCCCGACGCACATTCGTGAAATGGTCATCCCGTACCATCCTTTCGGCTGTTGCGATCATCCTTTCTCTGAGTCGTCATTGAATGTTCTGAACGAGCTGTTAGAACACTTCGAACATCGTGTCAAGTTTGGTATCAACTTCTTCCAAAGTCTTATCCACCCGACCTATAAGCAGGTAAGTGGGATCAGAACCGCTGTGCGAATGGGAAATCTGGAGGCTGTCGATATGATTATAAAGTCGAGGAAGTTTAAAGTAGACTTGAGGGACCTCCTCAAACTTGCATTTAATCAACGGATTATCGGTGCACAGCACATCGCAAGCGAAGAAGCAAGAGAAGAGATGGTAGTATATCTCTGGCAGGAACAGCAGCAAGATTATACATCTCTACGCGAAAATCGCCAGAAATCACGATTACGTTTCATCTGGAAGTTATATTACAGACTCTACGGCACCATGGAACAGAAGCACTACGAACGCGTGAATGAATGGCAATTCAACAATCGTTATTATTGGAACAGACTATTCCCCGAACTTGGCCAGTGGATCCACATCCGTTTCTCCTTCACCTTGTTCCTCTATATCTTCATTTGGTGCTTATTGTGTCCGATCTTGGTCTGCCTCGCCTTTGTTGCTGCAGATCCGGCCACTCACTATAGTACAAGCAACAAAGTATACACGGCTCTTATGGTTGTTCTGGTATGTCCCTGCCATTAAGCGACACTGAACACGTTTGCTAACGAAATTCCAACTTAGACAAACATTCTCACGCCCTTTCCACAGATTCTCCGTCTTTTGACCGTCATCTACGGTGTTTCACGGAAGAAGTTTAGTATGCGCGACTGGATGTTGCGGTTTATTCAATCCGTCGCATGTATAGCATTGATAGCTCTTGCTGTTTTTGATATATGGATTCTATACCCCGATAACACCCATATTTTGCGTTTTCAGCTAAAGACGACTTCAGCTGTGGGAGATAACATTCCTCCATGGGGTGGGCTAGTTCTTCCTCATTGGAGACAGACTCTGCTTGGATGCTTTCAGCGATTGTGTGGTATCCTGATAGCGTGTTGTACAATTGCACATGTGTGAGTACTTTTTTCATGTTGCCTATTACCTTAAAGTTTACAACTCAAAAAACGAAAACTAACTATATTCACAGGGCCTTTCCCGTGGTTATTATAGGTGTGCAGTGGTCTTATTGGTTCCGATTGCGAACTCCGCAGCGGGTTGACCCGACGGAGCCAAGCTTGCGAAAGACATATGTAGGACCGAGGAGGACATATTTACTCGAGTAAGACTATGAGAGGTATCAAACGCTAAAGTGCGACCAGTGTAACTTAACAAGATTCTACTAATGCCATTTTCTTATTTCCTAACTGCCTAATCCATTGCCTGCCACAAAGACTACCAACACTGTCGTGAAACTGTATACCAGAACGGTCAGCTCAGCCACTCTTCAATTAGGGGGCGATTAACGTACGTTGCTCCTGCTACAAAAATCTCCCCCGTCCTTGCTTTTGTAAGCATAGACAGTACTGTAATAAATATAGTAGACGCTACCGCAATCACCAACAGACGCAACGCTACCCGGTCGATAGCGTTAACTACTATAACTGGCACAATTAAAAGCAGCACAAGTAGGCATGCAATCACTGACCGCCCCATACGGCCTAGTAATGCGCTGGGGAATATGTAGACGTTGGGGTCGCGCGAGACATGAAGGCGTGGACTCTATAACAAAGTCAGTAGTTGCTCCAAGGCATTCCACTACGGTAAGCTCGGGTATGCAGTCAGCGTAGGCTGTACCTTTTTCAACTTCTCTGCGGCCCAGATTAATAAATCCTCGATAGGACCTTCCAGCGTATTCAAAGCCCCATCAGCTGGGCTTGCTACCGCCATCAGGTCCTCTCCCTTCGCCAGATAAGCCGTTTCTTGCCTGGCCAAGCAGGCGGTGCTATCAACCCAGTGCTCCAAGTTGGAAATGTCTCGACCCTTCGCGTTCTCCAAGGCGAGTGTTCTTCGATTGCTGTCAACTAGTGAATCTATCATACTTCTCCTTAGCGAGTGCTTCTTTGAAGATTGTCACGGAGCTCAAGGGATAGAAGCGCAACCTACCGTATTCAGCCAATGCAGTGTCTATTTCCTCTAATACTTGCTTTCGAGCTATGTTATCATCGCGTCGGTAGTTTCCAAGAAAGAGAACTTTCGGCTCTTCACGATCGATATGCTCGAGTTGTTCTTCCAGCTGTGAGAGCTTGTCTTGCTTGTATAGCAGCATTCGAGCTCTCAGTGTAGAAAAACGTCGACATAGGTGGAAAGATGGGTGTGCACTGATAAGAGCTGCAAAGCGGGGATAGCCGGGTGGAAAATCCTCGACTGCGAAAGAGTGTTAGGAACTCTCCTGCAGTTGCAGGTGGTCTAGAAAGCGTACCTTGAGGACTTGGAGTTTTTGTAGAGCTGTCGGAACGACAGCGAAGTACTCGAATAATCCTATTATAGATTATAGTAAGACATCGTGGTACATTGGTTGGGATTTCTAATGAAATTTGATCCGTCATTCTTTGGCTCAGCTTACACTGTCATTTGCCAAATCAAATTTGAATTGTTGTATCAGGTAGGTGGCGCGGCTTTGGTGTTACCTAAGCTTCCCATTTGGAGTGTTTCAAGAAATCATAGTTTTGTCAAGGCTAATAACTATCTTTGCTGAAGTAGCTCACACTACCGCTTTCTCTAGTATGGTGGCTGTACAGCAAATACGCGCACATCCGGCGGATTTCTTCCCTAAAGGCGGAGATAAAATGCATCTCTGGATCCTTATTGACCATCAGGGCCAATGATGCGCTGCCAGCTGGCCGGCAAGGATGGTCTAATTTTGCTGCAAGGCGAACCGCAAGGCAAGGCTAACCGGTTGGCTAAGGTTGATCTACTCCTTGCCTCACCGAAGACAACTAGCGAGGCTGCTGCCTAGTGACCGGTCAGAATGCCTCACAGGCTCATATAGCGCCATCTTGTTCCACTGTCTCCCTTAGCACTCTTCTCCGCACTGCCGTTGTAGAGGTTTCTTCCAAGATGAATACCCAAAACAAGTAAGGCCTCCTGCTCCTTATTGAGAAGTTTATTAAACCCTTTTAGTCCCAGAGCCTATAATCCAGACTGGGCCGTTAATAGCTCTACCGGCGGTCGTCCTAGAGTCATCGCGGCTGGCACGGCAAGTGTGGTAATGCCCCAAATTCTTTTCGCAGAGTAAATGATTTTAAACAACGAAGCAAGTACCGAACGGGCGATAGAGTGTACTTATCAACGGAAGGGTCTCGAGGACTTGAAGGTCCCTACCTTATAGCAAGCGTGCCGACGCCAGGCAAATACATCCTGAGCCTTGAGAATGGAGATCCGGCAAAAGATGGTGCTGAAGTGGAGGAGAACTGTCTGGTCTTAACCTAATGATAGAGACTAAGGCTTGGCACAAAATGTCGTGGCCGCTTTTTAGTAGAGACGTTCTAGAGTTATGTTCGGGTCAATTTTTCTCTGAGGACGTAAATTTAGTCCTACGGTTATCGATGAGGCTCTCGCCAATAGAATCAATACGATCAGATGATCACTTGGTGGTAGGACGCTACCGCTAGAAGGGATAAGTCCCTCTAGAAGTACTTCGGGATTACTTTATTAGAGATTTAATGTCTAGAGAAAAGGAACTGAAGCTCTCCAGAAGCATTGAACTTGTGTGTTCTTTTCGCACTAGGCCTCGGACGGCATTGGGCATGAAAGGAACACAATATCAAACTCTCTCATGAACCTGTCCAACTCCATAAAAGCTTAAATTCCCATCAACTCCAAGGCCTGCGTCTAACTTGCGCAGCACCCGATGATCGAACGCTCTCGCTAGTTCAGATTCAATCCTGTCGTCCCGAGAAACACCAAAATCTCCCGCAAGACAAGTAATTGTGGCGTCCTCGTACGCCAGGCCCATTTCGTGACTCAAGAGCCCTCGCGACTTGCTGACAATTTCGTGTCGAAGAGCAGCCAGCCCTTTGCGTTTTGCAACGCCACCAAACATACTTGGCAGAATGTCCCAAAGGCCAATCTCGAGCAGTAGTAATCCAAATGAGTAGATATCGTGTGCCTTCGTATGTCTTTTGGGAGGATGACAGCCTTGCCGGTCCGGGTGGCGATATATATCGTTGACCGTGTCTTTCTCATGTCTTTTGGCTGAAGAGTCATCGCTTTCTCGGGTGTAATCAAAGCCACATAGATATGGTTCTGAATAGTCGATATGGTCGCTGCTTATGTGCTTGAAAAACACGATATTGTAGCTAGCAATGCCCTGGTGAACCCATCCAACACTATGCCACTTCAGTAGTGCTTGGCAAATCTTCCGTGCTATAATAAACCGCTGACCTAAGGTTGGTCGCTGGTATCGCGATCGATTGCTACTGCTGCTGCTGCTGTGGTTTGAAAGAATTGTATAGAGAGTCACCGGTAGGTGCTTACTCCCAAAGGAATTTCTAAAAATCAAGCCATGCCTGGCCTGGTCTTCGGCGGAAAACCAGCCTAGACACCTTGGAGTACGAAAAGCGTCTGATGCGGGTGCTTGCAGAACATCAGCAAGACGTCTCAAACGACTCTTGTAGATCTCGTCTATTCTTATATTTGAATTTTCGAGGTTTTTGTACTCCACAAGTACATTCCCCAAAGTGGGATGCTGCTCGGGAAATAATGCAATAGTCAAAGTAGCGTCTTTAGACTGTCCCTGGGTATATGAAGCCCGTTCCAGAAGGTTATCAGTCTGCGCAGGAAAGCAAGCCATCAGTCGTACCCTGAGTGACTCAACAATTCCCAGATCATCCATTTCTGGATCATCGATGGCCTGTGTTAAGCGGTCCTTTTCGTAAAGCTCTGGTAATGCCATGACGTTTCTCTCTATTATTCTTTGCAAAGCTGAAATATTATCCTCGAAGTTCCGAAGGAAGGTGTCCACTTTGGCCTCGTCAGCGATGTTGCCGTTAGGAACGCTCCAGCGTGAAGACGTAAATGTGGCCAAGAATCTTAAGGCATTCCCCAAACGAACGTTGAAGACATCCCATGCACTCCAGATCTCATTCCTTGAGGGCTCAGGCATTTTTCCAAATTGTGCAAGTGACCGAGCCCTAGGTGAGCTTTCCAGAATAAAATCGCGGAGATGTTCAGCCCGAGAAGCAACATCGGTGACAACAAGCCCAGAGACTTCGCGTGGAGCATATGTCTTGAGCCAGTAGATGATTTCATCAAGGAACTGACCAGCAAGTGGACTGCGTACCGTCATTTGTAGTGTTAAAGAAGCCTCTTCGGAGTACAGCCGTTTTGTGTCAGGCGAAGTTGGGGAGAGTGGTTCCAAGCGTATCGTTCTTCGCTTTCCTTGGAGTGGGAAGTAGACAGGTGTTTGGACGAGGCGACGGTCCCCGACGGCGAGCTTATGATGAACCTCAGCGATGAGCGCATGCCCGTCTGATGCTAGCGAAGCTTGAACTTCTTTGATCCAAGTTGTGGTAAACGATCCGGGGCCGGGTCCAGCGGCCTGGCAGCCCATTGCACAAGCCGCATGAAGCTCGACATTTGGAGGGATAACACGGTCCGCAGTCCTTGCAGCTTGGGCAGCATAGCAACAATCCAGAAGTAGGAGAACATCTCCATTTGCGTAGGCTAACTTTGGCTGGATGTCCGACCAGTTCACTGTCGGCCCATCAGAATTTCTGGCCGCCCAAACACTACGTCGTTGCCTATAATTTGAGTCAAGAAAATCTGGATCGCCATGACCGCCGTAATGGACGATTGCTAAAGACCGAGGAGCCTTCAGCTCAGTGAGGAATCGTGTGATCTCTGAGTCCAAGGCAAAGAAACTATTGCGCGATGGTATTTCATAACGAATTACCGGATACTGTAGTCGCTCCCGGAAGAACTCTTCAAGTTGCAGGGCTTCGCTTTTGAAGCTAGGCTGGTCACTCTCTTTCCAGTAGACAACTAGGACCACAATAGAATCGTAGTCGTTTCCCGGGTTCCTGTCGAAGTGGTCTCTCAAACTGATGTTTATCTTGTCTTTCAATGCGTCGGCCATAATTGCTACACCGCGGAGGAAGGGAGGCTGCTCTCACATTTCGGATGCAGAAGTAGTAGCAATAGGCTTGCTGAAGACGGGAGAAAAAGACGTTCCAGATGTGTCGGCCCAAGCTAAATCTGGATTGGTGCCGAATTGCCTTCAGCCTTGCAACACAGATTTTTAAGAGCTAAAGCTAACAGCTTTAGATATAAGCTTACTATCTACATCTACGGAAATGCCGGCGCTACTTATAATAATAATTTTACTTTTATTAAAAAGCATTTCTCTTAACGCTTTAATTTCCTTAACTAGCTTTACGGATTTAGCAAGGTTAATATACTTTAGCTGCTTTAGCTAGGTCTAAAATAGCTTTAGATAAGGTTGCCTCCTAAAATATTAGTGGCGTAGAGCGCGAGATTTACTCTATTTTAAAGAATAAGAGTATTTAAATATAGTAGAGTGTCTTTAAATAAATAGAAGAAAAAGTAATAGATTAAGTGGACAGTATAATATAGGCGCGAGCACGTATACTTATACCTAATAACGCCTAGATCCCGGCCCTAAAAGACTTTAGGCTCGGCTATAAAATATACTTATCCTGGTATATACGCCAGAACTTATAGGCCTAGAGTAAGGTATATTACTCTAAACCCCATTAACTCCTAAATCCCTTAGATTTATAGGCACTAAGAGAAACTATAGAGCCTAAATAGCATTAACTTATACTTACTATACCGGTTATAAATTAACCCTTACCCTATATCGTAGGCAGCTAATATTTACTACGGACTTATAGCTTAAAATAATAAAAGAATTATTTTAATAAGGCGAGCATTTCTTAAAGTAGAGTAACGCTTTAGTGTTACCTTAACTATAAGCTAGGATAATTTACTATTAGTTTAGTAGTAAGTAGGGGCTAGCGTTAGGATATAACATAGGGCTTAAGAGGTAGAAATTAGGTTATATTGGCAACCCCTTTTACAACTAAATATATAACTAAATAATTAGCTAGACTAACTATTAAACTAAGATTGGGATATGCTAATTAGGGAGGTCTTTTAGGTTAGTTTTAGGAAGTAAATATATATAATAGATGCCGGCTAATACCTTTTAATGGCTATAAATAGAAAGTCGGCTTAACTTGTGTTAGACTTAAAGCCTTATAAGCAGGATACTAGCAAGACTATATAAACACCCTACTTATAAATGCTATATTAGGCGTTAGGGCTAGAGAATGTCTATATAACTTAATAACCTATAGATATAACACTATACTAATAAAAGGAGTAACCTTAAAATAAATAAAACTAAAAGTGTACTGCTAGTGGCGTCGCCCCTTAATAGATAGGCTTTTAAGAGTGTTGTTTATATGCGTTAAATAGGGGTAAATAGTATCTAGCTACTCTATCCTCTAAGTATCCTTCGCGTTTATAAGCGTGGTAAGATTATATAATATACTAATCTCTTATATATTATAATAGAATTTAAAGGAACCTAAACCTCGCAGACCTTAATAGACTAGTTAGATCTATATCCTTAAATAGGGGTCTAACGGCCTACTAAGCTATTTTATAGGCAGCTAGAATAGCCTAGTATACTAAAAGCGCCTTAGTTGGACTTAATATTATAGCTTGTATAATTACCACATCTAGAATAGCGATTTTATTAGTTAAGATAGGGATTTATAAGCAATAGCTTCTTAATACGGCACGTCTTAACCTAATAGCTTTTCCGGACCCTAGCTTAATTTAATAGTTATATAAGCTACTAGGAGCGAGATATAAAACAGCTTCCGTAGCTAGGTAGCCCTAAGGCTTATATTCCATAACTCTCCCTGGCGTAAATTATATAATAGCTAATAATTACGCTTATAGGTACTATTATATACAGCTGCTATTAGCTCCTTACCGGGTTTCTATATATAGCGTAATCCTTTAACTAAATCCCTTAGTGTAAGATTTTAATATCCTAAAATATTAAAAGGCCTATAGGTCACATATATATACATACCCTTAATTAAATTTTTTTCTTGCTACTCCTACTATTATTATACACTTACATAATAGCAACTAATCTTTACCCCCCACCACTTGTCTTTAACATATTCTACTACAATAGAATTTAATAATTTACTGGCCTTAGCAAGTGTAGAGGTAATAGTTGTTTAAAAAAAGCCCCTTAATTAATAGGTAGGAATAGAAAACAACTATTATAGCTAGCGCGCCTTTTATATATAGTTTAAAAGGGGAGCTAATTATAAATAGAGGTAGATTAAGATACTAGTAAGCAGTAAATGCAAACTTATACTAGAGCTTTTAGAAAAATTTATTGCTAAGGTTAGCTTAGATATAATAACCAAAATTTAGGTCTAACTAGAGGTATATAAAGGTCCTTTACTAAAAACGGATTATGTTTTAGAAATCTTACCATAAACTAGCCTAGTTCCGTTAAATTATTCGCAATTTATATAAAAAAGCCCCTAATGCTGCTTAATTCTTAGCCACCACTATTCTAAAATACGGCTATATAAATAATGGTAGGGACAATATTTAGGATAAAAGTGTAAAGCATATAAGACGTAAGACTATATTACGCAAAGATTTTTCTTATAAATTTTTAAAGTCTGCTAAGGTTAAAACCGGGGAAGTAAAAGATCTAGGTAAGGTTAATCTGTAGTAAACTAGAAGTAGTCTTAACTATATAAATTACTAAGTTTTTCTGGGGCCTTATAATACGTCAGTTAATGTAGAAAACTGTTAAGTAGCTCTTAGAGATTATAATGCCGGTAGTAAAGTTTAATAAAGTGCTACTAAGTCTTTAGAGCTAGGTAAAGGTATATAGGGTAGTAAGGCTAAGCTGTATATAAGTAAAGATGTTTAGATCGCTATAAAAGATTTTACTAAAGTAGAAATAGTAATAGATTACTAAAGGGTGGGTAGAATATTTATAAAGGAAGTAACCCTAAAAGCTAGAAACCCTAGAGCATTAAATAAAGGCGGAGATTAAACTAATTTAGTGGGAACGTATGCCACATAACCTTAAAAACCTCCTATTAAAACAGTAGTGCTAGTTATACCCGCGTAATAGGTAGATAAAAATGTTTTTATCTTTCTTAAAACAAAAGAGATCTATAGGGAAAAGATACTAATATTAATTAAGAGTATTTCTTTGTTACTTAGCCTTCCTATAGCTTTAAATTTAATAAAGGTTACTATAATAAGGGACATAATCGTTAAAGTAGCTTAGGTTATTTATAGGTTTAGTAAGTATTAATATAGGGTTCCGAAAACGGTTTATATAAGGATTTTATAAATAATATAAGTTAGTTATAAGGAGCCTTTAAACCTACTAAACTTAGGTAAGTAGTTAGACAGCTTTATATAAATATAGATACTAAAAGCGGGATAAGTCTAAAACTAAAAGATTATAATACTTAACATATTAGAGTATATTAGAGCTTAAGAGTAGTATAATACTTAGGTTAAACTAACCTAACCTATAATCTATACTAAAAAGAATAAGCCGGTAGATTGTAAGGGTATAGCAATTTATATATTAAATAAAATGCAAGGTCTCCTAACAACGAACGATTAATATAGGAAATATATTAGAAATGTAGGAAGAATAACTCTTAAAGAAGAGAGGAATAAATCTTATAACTTAGTGGATGATTGCGACTTAGCGGATAATAGTATTATAAAGAAAAACACTCAGCTAATAAGGAGGCGGGTTAATATGTAACTTAGTAAAGGGAATAAGCTAAGCATAAAGCTTATTAAAGAGCTTGGCTTAAGTATACTCTTTAATCTAAAGATTTAGTAAGTAGTATAACCCTAAACCCCCACTAGCTATTAACACTTATTTTAAAGAAGGAGTATACTAAAATAGAGACGAAATAACTTAATAGTCTTATTAAAGATATTAAAGTAAACTTAAACTATATACAGCTGCTCTAAATCCTAGGTTAATAGTTAGAGGTATTAATAAACAAAGGAAAGCCTAACCTTAATACTCTATTTAGTTTACTAAGAGCAAAGACTTTAGTTTTAGAAGAAGAGTATAAAAAGCTAACTACTACCTTTACTTTAAAAGCGGTAAGTTAGTAATATAGGAATAGCCTATATATTAACTAAGTAATTTTTAATATAGGGATCGACACCGAAGGGATCTTTAGATGCCACTATTAATTATTTAATTAAGGAAGTTAGTACTAAAGTTATAGGCAAGTGGAAGCTTAAGAAAGATAATAGTATTATAATTAATAGTAGAATAGAGTTGCCCTGTAATATGCTTAATAGGCTTTACTAAGGTAAATAGTTTAATAATTAGCTCTTAATAGCTAAAATAGTAATATTAGATAAACTATATTTTATAAAGTACGGTTATAGTATTCTACTAAAACAGTTTAAGCTATCTAGTAAAAGTAGTAAGATAAGACGTATTATAAAGCCTCTTGCGGGTTAGAGAAAAAAATTAAAGCGTTTTATATAGAGGCCTAAGGATAGTAAGGGGGAGAAATATAGCTAATTAATTTTTGCTTACTAAACTATAATAGCAACTACTTTATATTGCTAGAGATAAACGAGTAAAAGGAAAAAATCTATTACTATAACTTAATAGTAAGTAAAAGTATTATTAATAGTATAGAGAGGTTAAGTTAAGTCGGGAAATTAGTATAGGTAAGTTAGCTTTAGTACTTAAAAACCCCTAAAGCTAACGCTAAGGTAGAAAGAGTTTAGCTATTTAGAATTTAAATATATTAAGGCGGTAAGTGCTAAAACGCTAGACGAAATTCTTATAAAGCTAATATTAAGCAGCCTACCCCTTAATAAAGAGATATATTAAGCTGCGGTTTAATAGTTATAAGGAATTTAGCGCGTTAGATTTAGAGAGCTTAAGGATAGATATTATTAAAGCCTTTAAAACATGTATATTAGACAACGCTCTATAGTAAAAAAGAGTGGGAAACTTAGCTAAGTTAAATAGTATAGACGCCGTACTAAAGGATAATTTAATAAAAGCTATTATAAATATATATAAGAGATTAAAACGGCTAAAGGCGTAATAGCTACAGGGAGGGGTTATAAAGAATGCTAAGTATTAGTATATTGGGAATATATCGGGAGCTCTAAAGCTTAGTATAGTGCACAGACCATTTATAAATACTAAAAATCCTCTTTTTAAACTTTTCACTAGCTTAGTTTTAATAGTACCTTTAATTTAAGTTCCCTAAATATATTAAAGTCTATAGCTCTATTTTAAATAGAGTAGGTAAACTATTAGTAGAACGAATAAGCCAAATAGTATAATTATCCTAAATTGCTGCGTTAAAGCACTCTTTAATATATAAGTTACGCCCTTCCCTATTATATAGATAAAATCCTCGGCTTATATAAAACCTAACTTCCTCTATAACTATAAGATTAGTAGCCATTCTAACGTTTTTTTAGTTACTATTCTCCTAAAGCATAATTAATATACTCTTAATATTCTAGAATAATATTAGCTTAATATTATTATATAATAAGAGGCTTTAATACCTTCTCTAGGCTTAGTATAATTAAATTTAATTATATAAGCAATTTTAATGCAATTGCTTTTGCTTCCTCTCTAATTCTACTATTCCTCTTTAAACTACGCCGTTTATCTTCCTTAGCCTATACAGACCGCTCTAATTGGTATTGTTTAGAATCCTACTCTTATTTAGAATTATAAGAATCCTACTCCTAGCTATCTTCCCTTATAGGTAGTTAAAATCGAGCCAGCTCTAGTTAGTGTTGTTTAAAATTATAAGAATCCTACTTTCTTCTAGAATTATAAGAATCTCGCTTTTATTTATCTTCCTTTATAAGCAATAAAGACCGAACTCGCTTTCTTCGGCCTTAGAGGGCTATATCTCCTATCTTAGTGTCCTAATCTAAGTTACCTAGCGCCGTTTAGCCTTAGAGTGCAATATTTACTATCTTAGTATCCTAATCTAAGTTATCTAGAGCTGGTTAGTCTTAGAGTATCTTGTCTAGCACACTAGCATCCCGAGCTAAATTTAAAGATATTACCTTATTATCTAAATCTTAAGATATTATTTCACTTTCCGAATCTAAAGATATTATATTACTATCTCTACTTAGCGACGCTATTTTATAGTTTAAGTCTGTGTGTATAGGACCTGGCCACTTATTATCTCTAGGGCCTAATTTATAGTACTAAAAGCTAATATCGGTGCTTTTAAAGAATGTAAAATAAATAATGTTTTAAATAAAAAGGGAGCTAATAAACTTTCCTTTACCAATTATTGGCTTATTTAGGAGATTAAAGAATAAATAGTACTAGTTATAATTGCAAGCTTCTGCCCAATACCTACTATACTAACGCTCTATAGCTTTGCCTTAACTATTAACTACTATAAGTGGTCTTAAATTAGGGGGTGATATTTTTCTAGCGGATTAATATATTCTAACTATCTTACGTATAAATCTTTTAAAATCGTCTTAATCGTACTTAAAAAAATCTAGTTTTTAACTATATAGCAAAGCTTCCCGTGCTTTCTTATTATTAGGGCTTAAAGGCCTTAACCTATAAATCTTATTAGATTTAAAGCCTAATTTATAGGCTAAATTACCTAATTAATACTATCTCTTAGGATTTAGTGTTTAAGGCGCTAGGGCGGCCACTCTGTCTTCTTTTAAGGGGCACTCTCTTATTAATTTAAATATATATCTTATAATACTTAAATATATCTCCTAAAAACCAATATTAATCCGCTAAGTTATATCTCTAGGATATTCCCTAAAATTGGATTTAGAAATTTATAGAATTAGTATATCTTCCCTCTAATTTACTTTAGAATAGGTATACTTAGCGGCCTAACTAAGAGTGCCTTTAAAGCGTTTATTAGGAGTCCTAAATAGCTATTATATAATCTTAGCGCAAGGACTTAAATAGTTAAAGTTACGCTAGAAACTATATAGGGAAGAAATTAGATATTTAAATTTGCTTAGCTTCTTTAAGACATCCTATTACTTAGACTAATCTTTAACTAATTAAAAGATCCGATATTTACGCATTAGCCGCTCTAAAAAGCTAAAGTCTTCCTAAGAAACTCTTAGGGCTCTTAGTTAAAGATAATATACAGTTATTTAATCTAATCTAGCCATTAAATCTTTATTTCTATTTAAAAATTTCCTCTAAGTAGTTTGTATATACTTAAAATAGTATATAACTTACTTATTAAAGGTTAGGAGATATAAGAAAGGGCTAAGTAATACTTACCTTATTACTTTTTATAGCTATAATCTTATACTATTTACTAATTTTAAGGTCTTCTAGCAAGATAGGGATAAATTAAAGACGATTAAGTACCGCACTAAATTGCTTATATTTAATTACTCTCTTTAATATATCTTATTTACACTTACTAAGGTAAGCCTATTACTCTACTTCTATAAACTTATTCTCGGATTTATAATCTTAAATTTTAAGATATATTTCTCTATTAGAAAAGTTTTTAGAGTTAGAATATTCTTTAATTAAAGTCCTCCTTGCTTCTTAACTAAGATCTAAATAGATAGTTAGTAATTATAAAAAATAATACTAATATAGGATAATTACCATTGGAATAGAGATTAACTACCTACTAATTATCTATAGGTTTAAGGCTCCTTAGCTCTTTTATAGCCTAGATATAGTATTTTCTATATAAATATTTAAGATAAAAGTTAGGAGGGAATTTTAGCTCTAGTAGAACTTCTTAAGAATTATTAATAAGTTATTAAAGGTAATCCCTAATCGTGTAATTGTATTCTAAAGGTTATATATATATTAATAACTGCTAGTACCTAATTTCTAGTTTTTAATTAATAGCATCCTTTATAAAGTATATCCTTTAATCTTTTAATATTACCTTAATTAATTTCTCTAGGGCGTTTAAGAAGAAACTTAAGTGCCTTAAGTCTTACTCTAGCCTTTTTACGAAATTTTAAAGACCTTTCCTTTATAATGCGCCTTTAGATCTTATTAACTCTACTCTACTTTATATATATTTTAATACTATCGGCTCTACTTTATATATTAACATTCTTCTAAAGAAATTATTTTTAAGGCAATTTCTAGTAAAGGAGAGACTCACTCTCTTATATTATAGAATCTATTTTTATTACGCCTTAAAGGATACTTTTCTAAGTTGCCGGATCCTAATTTAGCTTTACTATAAGCCGTAACGTAGTATAATATAGTATTATATCCCTGTTTATAAATAGAGCATATTAATTATACCTTTAGAGCCTAAAAGACTTAATTATTATACGCTCTTTATTAAGCCGAGCAGTATTGCTTTATAGCTCTTATTATATATAGCATTAAAACGCCTATTAGATTCCTACCTAATAGATACTAGGTAAGATTATCGCACTATAGCAAATAGCTAAGAGTTAGTTAAGAGGCCTCCTTGTATTCTATTACTAGTAAATAGTTAAAGCCTAGGAATAAAGAGACCTAAAAGAGTAATAAGCCTTATCCTAGTAATAAGTAGGTCTTTATAAAAGTACTATAAAAAGAAGTACCGCATTAAAATAGCTAGATTAGTTGCTATAGTGGTAAAAAAAACCTACTATAGAGGCGTAATTTATTATTAGGAGTTTTTCTAGAGAGAATATTAATAAGAAACTGCTTAATGTTTGTTAACTATATTACGAAAATGTTATAGTAACCTATAAGATATTTACTTGCGATGCGTTTTACATAGTTTTAAAATTTATAGCTATCTTATTAATTTACCTTAGACAGTATCCTGTTTACCTAGATAAGATATAGCTAGCAATAATATCTAGTTAAGTAGATTAAAATTCTCTATATTATACTCTTACTAAACTAATTATATAGGCGCTAAATAGATTATTATTTATAGCCTTATAAGGTCTTACTTAAATATAACTTGTTTAGATATACTTATAAATTTCGCTAAAGATATTAAAATTAGTAGGTTAAAATAACGTTTTATTTATCTCTCGTTGGGCTAACCCTAAGCTATTTAGTAAATCTTAAAAATTGCTACCTAACTAAAAAGTAGGCTTTGGGAAAATAAGATATAGAGGCCTTTAGACGTATAATAATAAAAATTATAAATAAAAAAGGTAAGCCTAACGGAGAGTTTAGTCTATTAAACCCCAATTATTAGTCTAATATTACTATTAACTTTTTATCTATAACGATTTTGGTAACATTTTAGGAGCTTTTATTAGTAAAATTTTATAAGTATAACTAAAAAGCCTTTTACTAATTTCTCTAGCATCCGTTTCTAAAGGAAGAATTATAAAAGAAGGAACTTATATAGCTAGTACCGTTTACGTAGATCTTTATAAATTTTAGTTATAGTACTAAGTAAAGCTAGCCGAAGGCTAGTAGGAAGGAATAATATTTAAATTAGACTAGTATAAAGGGAGTTACTTAGTTATAACTGGTATAAAAAATAGACTAGTATATTTTTAGTGTTGGATTTAGACTAGTATAAAGGGAGTTACTTAGTTATAACTAATATAAAAAATAGACTGGTATATTTTTAGTATTAAATTAGACTAGTATAAAGAGTTTATTAGTAGAAAGCGTGGATTGGTAATATGTTATTAGAAGGATAAGGATTAGTACTATAAACCTACTAGTAAAAAAAGTGTACTAGTATATAAGACTAGTAGTTTCGTACCGGTTTAAAAATTGTACTGTTTTATATACCGTTTATACTTACATACTAATATATTCTATACGCCAATCTATATTATATACTAGTTTAATAACTTTTAAAGATAGTAATAGAGCTATAAATAATTCTTTCTATAAATAGTATACTAAATTTCCTATCTTGCCTATAAATACCCTCCTACTTAACTAGAAGTCAGTCCAAAATAATATTAAGCGCTATTTTCTCTTTGCTAGTAGAGCTCTCTAGTAATATCTTCTCTAATTTATCTACTATTAACGCCTATAATATAATATAAGCTTCTAAAACACTTTATAAGTTATGCCTTTACGCCTTTTAGGAGAATTGCTTTTACCTTATCTAAATTTAACTCTTCTATAAAGGCCTATAGAGATTAAAAAAAATCTTAAAGTATAAATACTCCTGTTATATTTATATAATTTATTTATATTATAATATAGCCGTACTAGACAATTGAAATAGACTAACATATCTATATAACGGATACTTTAACTCTATTATTACTAAAACTATCTAATATAGTAGATTAAAGAAGCTTAGTGCTATAATAATTGATAAGGGCGATGGACTAGAGAGAGACGTTTCATTCTACCTGTGCTTAATTAAGGAGGCTGCTAGGAATTTATATATAGCACTAAAAATTTTCCTATATAACCTATAACTTTATAACCTTATAGAGAGGGGCGAGCTATTCTTGTAAGCCCTTAGCCGTATTGAAGAGCTTGCCCTAACTATTAATAAGTTATTAATAGAGGTATCTCACATAATTAAAGAAAAAATGCTACTCCTAAAAAATCTTTATAACTTTTCTCTTACCTTTAACTTAGAAGAAGACGACTCTTAAGAAATAATTAAGCTAATTTTAGAAAATATTAAAAGCGAACAAATCCGAAGTTTAAAACTCTCTAATTTTTTTTGCCTTTTCTTACTTTTTTATAATAGTCTTAAAACCCTTTAAGTTTTCTCTTAGAAAACTTACTATTAAACGCGTTGTCTTTTACGGCGGAGATAATAGCGGAGATAATAGTAAAGATGGCATCGGAAGCTTTACCGATTTTATTTAGTATCTTAAAAGACACTTTTAATTAGACTATATTTACTTTAAGCAAATTAGTAGCTATTATACATTCCCTATTTCTATTATATTAAATATAAACAGCTTACCTTTTTTTTCTAATATAGTTTTAAAATACGATTAATTATACTGTTAATAGAACTATCTAAAACTTACGGACCTAAAGCTATTAAATGGAATCTGCCGGGAACGGCTAAGGAAAATTCCTCTTTAATATGCTAAATAAAGTCAATAAACGAAGTTAGCCTTAAAAAAAGCTTTTTAAGAGTAAGCTCTATTAAGGAAGGCCTAAAGGGCCGCAAGACCTCTTAAAGAATTTTTATCGACTAAGTGGTAATATTAAACTGTAAAGGTATTTAGGCTATTATTAATAGAGTAATAAACTGGGAGAAACGAAGCGGCGCAACGTTTAAAGGTAAAAAGACTATATTAGTGTACTTTATGAGAAACGTAGAGCGGACTAATACTACTCTATTTATAATTAAAGGAAAACTAGTTATACTAGGGCATATAGCTAAGATTTTAGGGGTAGTTATAGATATAGAGCTTTAGTATAAGCAATATATCAAAGCAGCTACTAAGGGCCTTATCGCAGTTATGGCGCTAAAGAGACTCTAGATAGTATCCCCTTTAACTATAAGATAGCTATTTAGGGTAACGGTAGCGCTAATAGTAGACTACGCCTTAAATATTTAGATGTACGCCTATAGGGGTTCCGCTATAGCCGTATTAAATAGGGTATAGCTCTAAAGAGGGTAGTAAGAAGATAATGACGATAATCTATAATTGCCTCGGTAGACAGCGCTTACAGTTGGTAATAGGTAATAAAAATAGGTAGCGAGATATAATATAAGATATATGAGTTAAGAAACGGGTAGTAAGTTATAAGGTAATACGAACCTCGGTAGTTAGTTATATTAGCTCTACTAAAAATATTTTATATTATAGTTTTACTTCTTACTTACTCTCTGTTTATATTTTAGTTATTTAATTATTTATATTACGCAGCTAAAGAGAAAGACTATTCTAGCGATTTAAAAATAATGCTAGAAAAGAATATAGACAAGTCCCTAGAAGTATTATATCCGCTAAATTCTATAGGACCTTTAATAAAATAGTAACTATATATATCCTTAAAGCAAATATAATTTAATAAGAAACTCTCCCTAAGGTCCTAAATAAAATCTATAAATAAGTCCTTTATAAAGAATACATGTTATAGAGTACGTTCCCTTAGAGAAAGCTTAAGTTGTTATAAGGTATTTATAGAAAACTTAATACGGTCCCTTCTAGACCTAAATATCTTAAAGCTTTAAAGACCGTAAAGATTAATTACCTTTAATTTATTTATAATCTGCTAAGGTATATACTTTAGAGTAAAATTAAAATCTAAGGATAATTCCTTAAGATCTAGTAAGTATAGTAGTAAGTCCTAAATCTGAATAGTTGGCTTAAAATTACCGTAATATAATAAATTAGAATTAAACTTTAGAGTAAAAGTGAAGACATTTTTTGGGGCTTTTTGTATATATTCCTTAGCAAAATTATAATGTATTATATTCTCTAGGTAAATTTTAAAAGGCCGACGCTACCCTTTTATAGCCTATATCTTATCTAAGTAGCACTAAAGCTTTATAGATATTATTCTTCTTAGATAGTAATAAGGGGATTTACGTAGTATAATTATATGGCACTTTATGTTTTATAAAACTTTTATAATTAAAGAAGAAAATTCCTTAATTACGTCTATTATTAAAGAGGTAGTATTAAGGTTAAACAGAATAGTCTAGAGGTATTAAGACCTTTTCTTAGTAAGAAAGTCTTCTAATTTATCTAATTTATAGAGATCCACTAACGTAAAGTAAAAGTAATTATTTTAGAAAGTATTATAGCCTTTATTATAAAGAGCCCTATAACTTAATAATACGCTATAAGTATCCTTAATTAGCAAAAAGCTAATAATATCGCTAAGAATCTCTGTTGGTAACTTAAATATAGGTAGCGTATTTTTTTTATCTTAAAGAAAGGGATAAATTTATATCTTTCTTAACCCGTTTATTAAATTAGCTCGCCCGTTTGCCTTTTATAGGTCTAAGTTTAGAGCCTAAATTAGTTCCTAGCCTATTTTTAGTTATACTTTATAAAAATTAAATAGAACTAGGCATACTTTAAAAATAGAATTAAGTTATAAGTATTAATAAAGCATATTATTAAATCTATATTATTAGAATTTAAATATTACTTAGTATAAAATATTAAGCTCTTACGTATTATAGGAAAACTTAAGATTAAGCATCTACTATATAAAACGCATATTATTTGTAACGGCGCTATAGCATATTATCTGTTAAATTCTACTATATTCTACTATACCCTATAATTAGCTCGCCTACTACCAGCGCCTTAGCGGCTAACTCTATATATATTTATATATATATATATTGGTCCTAGCAACCCCTTTTCCTTTTCCTTAGCTTAGTATTTTCGTAATACAGTATTTGTTTAAGCTTTGGTTTAGAGGTATTTATTTAAGCTATAACATTATTCCCCTTTCTTTATTGGAAGAGTTTTAGTACAAGCGGAATTAGTTAGAAGAGAGTATAATATATTATATTTAGTAATAATACAAGCTTTTAAATGCCTAAATATTAAGAAAGGGAGCATTTTTATATCTAAAAGCCTATGGATCCCGAACTAGAGATTATAACTCTTTATATTTTAACTAAGGCCTAAATAGGTTTTAGACTAAAGCCTAAATAGGGGTTAGACTAAAATAGCAATGCCCTTAGCTATTAAAGATAGGTACCCTAAAATTAATTAGATTACCCTTTAATCCGCTAGTATAAGTATCCCTTTATTAGCCGCTAATCGTTCTTAATCTAGATCTGGAAATATACCTGGCGCCTAGGACCGCCTTAATTAAGAAAAAGAGGGCTTTACTAATAAGAATACCTCTATATATACTAATTATATAATTATATCTATATAAGTAAATAAAGCGCTAATAAAGTATAATATTCTTGTATTGGTTTTTTTATAGCTTATACTAGCTAGATATATTATTCTTTTAGCTACCTTTACTTCTCTTAAGAATTCTTAAATTCTTAGCAATAGTAAAGGTTAAAAGATAGTTTAATATACAATTTAAAATGTGCTAATTCTACCGGTAGTAGGGCTTCTATTTATTATAGGAATATTGGGAACATTCTAGCTATAGTTGGCTTAGCGATATAATTATATATAGCTACTTAGAAACCTATTCTTATAAGTAGTTAAAATTATATAAGCGGAGTAGAGTACTAATTAAGAGGACAGCCCTGGCTTAGTTAATTTGTGGTTTAGGTTTACTACTACGCTAATTAACGTATATACCGCTTAAGGTAGGCATTAGTTTATAACTGCGAAAGTTATAATTATTGTAATTTCTATTTATATAGGGAATATGTCTATATGGTCTTTATAGTACGCCTAGCTTTTAGATAAGTTTAAGAAGCTTAAGGATAGAAAACTAGTAAACGATAAATAGACACTTATATTACGGTACTAGCAGAAAATAGTAGATTGCGGCGGTAGAAAGTAGTAGATAGCTATAGTTATGTAACTAGTAGATTATATAAAACTTTAAGCGGCGCTACTATTCTTCTCCTTTCCTTTCTCTAGCTTTAGATCCTCGTTAATAGAAAATCTAATTATATAGGCTTGTATGCGTCCTTCCTATTATGCTTATGCTTTGATTAACTAAGTCGCTAATAACTTGTACTTTAGTATTATCTATAAGGCGGTAGGCTTTTAAGGTAAATTAATTTAGGATATACCTAGTATTTATCTATAGTAATTTACCTTTATTATTTATGCTAAATAGCATTTTTAGTACTAGAAAGCTTAAATGTATTAGCTATAGCTTTAGAGAAGAATAGTATAAAACCCGTAAGCGAAACACTAAACACTAGCAGTTAGCCTATTTTAGAATGACGATATATATTATTAGCTAAGCTTAGTTTAAATTTAGATATAATACTCTTTTATAAGAAATATTAGTAAAGGAATATACGGCTGTAAGAGTGATAGCACTCTTTTATCTAACGTTACTTTGTATAAGGAACTTTCCTATAATCTGCTAGTGTATAGTATAATTTAGGAACGCTAGGAGGCACTTCTTATGCTAGTACTTAACTGGTTTAGTCTATATTAGCTTACTATAGTAATAGTAATAGGAGGGAATAAATGATGGTGAAGTAAGTAAAAGATGGCGCGGAGTTGGGGACCGAGCTAGATATTAAAAAATAGCCTATTTTTAGGTATATCCATTTTTAGCCGCCCTAGTTTCTAAATCCTTAGATTTTTAAGCTTATATTAGGCGGTAATTAAGGAGTAGAAAGCTGTAAGAGTTCTAATATTTTTAGCGAACCTTAAATTTTCTATACTAACTCTAAACGTTTAATTAATAATACGCGTATAGGGCTGCAAGCTATGGCTTAGGAATGAGCGGATTATACTTTAAGAAGTTATATAACCCTAGCCTATACTTTATAAACCTTTAAAATTGCGGAGAGACTAATATATAGGAGATAGAGCCTACTCTCTATAATGGGGTCTCGTAAATATTAATAGAGGCGTTAGTGGATTAAACTTAGAAAGAACTAATAAATATATAATGCTATTTTAGGTGCGAGTTAATATAAATTAGCTGTAAACGTAGGAGACTTAACTATAAAGTCGATTCCTTATTATGTAATTTAACGGCGTTAATATAGTAAAGCACTTTACTGGAATGTAGCTAAGAACCTAAAACAACTCTAGTCCTAATAAGCCGCCTCTTAGTAATAAATGACTGTATAACTCTACTTAATCTATGTTCTACCTAACGTCTTCTATATAAATCCGCGGTTTAAAAACCCCTAGAAATGCAAATTAGATAGCTAAAGGGCTGTATAAGAGATGATTTAATAAATTAGGGAAACTTTGGCTTTATCTATCTAGACGCCTTATTAGGGAGTGTTATTAAGATCCCTTACTTTAAAAACGATGATGTAATTCTTATTAAAAGAGCTATATATAAGCGCTTTAACAAACATGGCGGTAATATAGGGCTTTTATAATATTAAGGGCGTTATAATACTAGTATTTGGCTTAAGTTTATAAGTAATTATAATCTCTAAGCTTATCTTTGGGATTATAAGAATAACATTACTTTAGAATAGCAGCTTTAATAGGGACCTGTAATGCTATAATATTCTCTTAGACCAAGATTTATATATAAAAGTTGCCAACTTTAGTAGCTTATTTTTAGATGGCTCTGCTCTCCTTATTACTATAGCTTATAGTTATTAATACCCTAGAGAGCTACTATCGGTATAGGTAGATATCTTCGCCCTTAGATCCACCCTATATAAGGTAGCGAGTAGCTAGACTCCTTTTAATGGTTAAACTAATAAAGAGATTAAAGAGTTATTTTAAAACCTATTAATTCCCTAATATGGAATACTTAGGTCTTATAAGCTATATTATTATAAACTACTAGGAAGGAAATTACTATAGTGCAGATAAAGTCGCAGAAAAATTTAAAGGTATATTATTTTCGCTAAAAACTTTGTTGCTAATAATAAGTCTAGAAAGCTGTTAAATTACTCTTAAATCCTTTAACCCCTCTAAAACAGTAGTATTAGCCTTTATAATATTGGCATTTAGGTTACCTACGGCGGTTTTATAGGTTCGGAGATTAGTATATTAATAAGCACATTTGACGTTAAATATACTATTAGGTATAGTTAGGGTAATTCCCTTTCGCTAAGGAACTACTTAATTATATAATTACTCTATTTCTACCCTTTATTAGCTTTTAGTTTAAGTAAGGAGTTTTACTATCTAGTGCGTTTAGGCAATAGTTTTAGATCTTATGGTTAACTATATAGTTATATGTATACTTTTTAGGGAAAGATATATAGTGGCATATCTTGTTTACCATGCTCTTGTAGTATATTTAATAAATGTTTATAGACGTCTTAGAAGGTTTTAAGGTGGTAGTTAATATTTAAAATATTTAATAATAGGAAGCGGGGAAGAGATTATATACGCTATAATAATGCTAAAATGTATTTTAAAAATAGGATGGTGTTAAAATTAATACTATAAAAATATAGTTTAATATAAGTATGCTAATGCATATTAATATGTACTAAATTATTACGCCTTAGTAGACACCCCTCCTCCACCTAGCGAAATCCCCTAAATGTATATTTATGAAAGTAGAGTGTCTTAAAACTTTTAAATTATATATATTTTTAATAGAGCTATTAATCTGGGATCCTAAAATTTATACTTAGGCCTATAGTTATAATAGAGCAGGGGGGAATAGCTAAAGTGGCTCTTAACGCCACTAATAGGATAATTAATAGTATAACTAACTATAGTTATATTCTCGCTGTAGAGTGGGTTTTATATAAAGAAATAGCCGAAGAATAAGAAGATATTAAGTATAACTTTATTAACTCCTAAGTAAAAGACTTTAGAGGTTGAAACTGTAAATTTGTCTCTTAATGGGGTGCGTCTCTTAACTTAGGGATAGATGTTATATAAACCTTAAACAAATGCCGTTAATATACTGGTTAATAATATTATAAAAGTATAGTAAAGAGCTCCTAAATAATACCTGCTTACTTTGCCTACCTCTACTTTAAAAATTAAAGGTAAATCTTTCTCGATTATTGCCTGGAACTTTAACTAAAAAATAAATAAAATAATAGTAGATACTAAAAAGGAAATAAAATATACTAAACCGGATAGTAAACCAATTATTAGTCTTACTAAGATATTAAGATTTTAAAGATAACTAGTTAAATAATAGAAAGCTACTATGGTAATAAATATAAACACAAGTCCTATAATTAATAAGTATTAGGCGTTTTTTAGGGTAGCGTTTATTAAAGAGTCTTCTAGATTTCAAAGGGTTTGGATTTTGTCGCCCAGTAAGTCTAGAATAACTTTTAGTATAATATTGGAAATATTTAAAGGTAATATATAGTAGTCCTGTGTGCTATTAGTATACTTAAGATAGAGCTTTTTTATCCCTACTAATAGATTCCTAAGGATGTTTTTGTTAGTAAAGTTATTTGCTATATTTTAAGCTACTGTAGTAATAGCATTTATATTACTTTTAATTGCTAACGCAGCTATATTTATACCGCTCTTAATTACTAATATAGCTATATTTACACCGCTTTTAATTACTAAAGCAGCTATATTCCTAGCGCTTAGAGTAGCTATAGTAGGACCCCTAACCGCGCTCTTTACTAAGGTAGTATTACTACCTATATAACTCTAAACCTAGCTAGGAATAGGCTAAAGAATATTGTTTATAGCCCGCGGCTTATAGGATAACCCTATTAATAGAGTAAAGTTTATTAAATTTACCTATAACTAGGTATAAGTTTAAGAGTACCAAAGATAGTATTAAATAAATCCATTTACTTATGTTTAACGTTGCAATACCTATATTCTTAAATTCTGGTTTAAATAATACTAGAAGCCTAAATACTATATAGTAGATAGCGGTAGTAAAGAAAATAATTAATATGCCAAACTTTACCTATTGGTTATTGTGTTTTTAGCTACTATATTCGCTGGTTATAATAACTCCACTATATTAGCTAGCTGGGCTTAACGGTGGATTTTTCTTAAGTATAGTATAGTTCTTAGGCGGTTTATAAGTACTTCCTTAGGTGTTTAACTAATAGAGTTATTATACGGTTTCTTCTAAGTACCTTCCCTTTAGTATAATAAATAGAGATTAAATGTCTTTAGACAATAAAATTATTTAAAAAGGCTACAGAAGTTTCTAGTAAGAGGTTAAGGGATTAAAATTCTTGGGGGTATATAATTGGGGGGGAGTTTTATACTTAAATACCGATTGCTAACTAAAAGCTAATCCTAGTATAGTTAGCTCTAAAAGGAGCTAATTTAAGACTCTTTTTATCCTATTTAGGCTTAATTTAGCCTAATAAGGGTTTCCTTTTATAACTAAAATAGCTATAAAGGTAGGTTTCTTGCTCTAAAGCATTTACAGTTCTATTTACTAATGTATTCTAATCCTACTTAGAGGTTTTTAGCGACTTATAAGCTATAATAAGATTCTAGTAAGGCCTTGGTATAATATAATCTCGTTAGGTAATAAGAGGGTAAAACTATCTATATATAGAGGAACCTAAAAGAAATTTTTACTAAGCCTCTATTTAGTTTAAGGGCCTAAAATAAAAACCTTCCTCTTAAACTAGTAAGGGTTTATTAGAAATACTAATAGATGTTTTACTATATATTTTATAAATCCATATATTCGGGGCTATAAATTGCACTTTACTTTTATTACTTAGTTTTTAACCGCAGTTATGCAACTCCTTTAGGATATTTGTACCCTTATTTATATATCCTCCCTTACTTTAGGAAGCCTTGCCGCTGTCGTATTAATCTATTTAGAGATAATAGATATAGTAAGAGGTGGTCCGCTAAATAGTAAGATACCGACTATAATATCTATAAGTGTAATCGCGGAGCTCTAGTTAGCGCAATTTCTTAAAAATTTAGAGGTTTTATTTTTTAATACTAGCCTAATAAATATTGGAAAATGGGGCACTAATAAATACGCTAACGACACTGTTAAAATTGTTAGCAAAATCGCTGCTATGGGTGTCCCTCTCTGTGCCGCGCGCTATACACTAACTAATACGTTTATAGTAGGAAGAGGTCTACTTTAAGAGCCTTATAAACCTCCTTATAAACTATAACGCGGTATTAATTCCTTCTTGCAATTATTTATTCCCTATAAACTTAACTCCTAAATGCTTTACACTTGCTAATCTTATAACATTTATAGGTATTAGCGCCACTATTAAACTCTTCTAACGTATAGCAGCTACTAATCCTCTGGTTATAGGTGCGGTATTATTAATACTTACGGTTAAATCACAATACGACGCCTTTTTTTATTATATTTAAGGTAAAGTGCCTAACCTGGCTCCGTTTAATACTAGAATTAGCAGTATATAGGCTTATAATTTTACTCTTTTATTTATAGTCCCTGGATTATACCTAGTTAAAGTCCTAGTACCTATTCTACTAATACTAACGGTTGTATAACTAGCTAGTATTAAATATTTAAATAGTACCAGAAGGCTAGTAGAGTGAGAGTTTATATAGGACCTAATGTAAATGCCTTTCGTCGCTGAAGCCAGTAAGCAACTATTAATTAAATAGGTTAACTAGCTAAATAAGCCTATTTATAAACTACTAAATATAACCGTAAAAGGAAAGGGGACTATATATATACTATAAGAAATAAACGAAGCGGCTTTTGTAATAGTTATAGTTTAATAGCCTAATAATGTTAATAACCTAACTCTTATAATAATAGCAGGACTGGTTATTATACTATTATCCTAGAGGGATATTATAGAGGGTTTTATAAAGTTATTATTTTAAAGAAAAGAGCTTAGTATGGGATGTAGATGGCGTAATTATTTAATATTTTAGTAAATTAGATTTTAGTTACTTTATTAGCTATAAAGCTTAATAATAAGCTCTTGGTTGCGCTAGTAGAACTTTATTATTTCTGGGACGCTAAGAAAGAGGCTACTAATGCTTAACAGCGAGCTCTTAACTCCCGTCTTACTGCGTCTGCTCGGTTAATTTGTCTTAAGAAAGTGCGTAAGAAGGTTTGTTCTAAGGAGTGGAAACTTATAGAATAAGGTCTTTAGGAACTTGGTGACGAGAGAACTGACTCTTCTCCTATAAAAGGAATAACTCTAAGTAGTTTAACAGTCGCTCTTCCTGGGTCCCCCTTAGGTAACTTGTTTTTTTATAATCCTCCTTTATCGATATTACCTAACCTATTTTCTTCCGATACTCCTATACTTTTCCTATAGCATTCTTTAAATTCTCTAGTGGCTCCTAGGTAGTCTTAGTGTAGCCTATCTACTTAACCTTATACTATATTTTATCGTTAACGTCCTTATAACTAATAATCCTTAAAACTTGCCATTTGTCTTCTTCTCGCCCTCTGTATATGTCTGCTTCGTAAACTAGTGGCTTAATATTCCCGTATGCTGGCTCTAGTATTACAATGTGCTGTATAGGGTAGATCTTCATTTTGGCTAGTAGGTTTAACTTAAACGTAACTAGTGAAATTCTTTATGTGATTTCGAAAGGTCCTAGTCTGACGTAGTCTAACTTCTTACTTAGTTATCGACTCTTGAAATTTTTGTATAGTAGCTATACTTTATCTCCCTCCTTAAGATCTGGTCCCTTAGATCTCCTAGCATCGTAGTACCTTTTTATCCTTTGTTGTACTTCCTTAGCTGTTTCTATAAGGTTTGCATAAAGATTTATTAATGTCTCCATTCTTTACTTGGCTTTGCTACTTATCTTCTTTACTTAACGTGGTGATAATAATATTCTTAGCTTATATCCGTAATTCGCCTTAAATGGTAACGTACCTATTCCTTCTTAAGGTGTTGCATTATATGCAAACTATATAATTGGTAATAGTGCTACCCAATTATTCTATGCGTGATTAATATAGTGCCTTAGATACTGCTCTAGTGTCTAATTTAACCTTTCCGTTTAACCGTCTGTCTGCGGATAATATGCAGTAGAAGTTACTGCTCGCACTCCTTATTCCGCTAAAAATACCTCCTAAAATGCTGCTACGAATCTTAAATCTCTATCTAATATAATTTTACTTAGTGCTCTATGTCTTACGAATACTTCTTTAATATAGATTCTAGCGATATCTTCTACTAATATTTCTTCCGTATATGCTATAAAGTATCCCCACTTTATAAGCTTGTTTACTATTACTAAGATTATATTATAATCTTGTCCGGTAATAGAATCTCTTAACTTTAGTAACTTAATAATAAAGTCCCATAATATGACCTCCTATAGCCTCTCTAGTATTTTAACAGGTTGTAGCCCTCCGTATAGCTTATGCCTTATTAGTTTATTCCTTTAGTAATTTAGACACTCCTTAGTGACCCTTCTGGCTATTTTCTAGATTCCATTAATAATATACTCCTTTTAAAGTCTTAACACTAAGCTTATGGCTCCGTTGTGTCCTTAAGTTAGTCCCTTATAGAAGTCCTCTATAAACTGCTCTACTATGCTTCTTAGGATATACTTCGCTTCTTAGTTTTTGTATATATCCGTTTATAGATCTTCTAGCTATGCTTTTAGAATTCTTTATACCTAAAAGCTTTTTGGTGTTTTATAAACCTTCTCTAACTTATCCTCTTAAGTTGCTATAATCTTTAGATAATTATACCTCATTAGTCTATCTATGTCTTTTTATAGTAAAGCCCCTAATGGCTTCTTATTATTTTATAGTTTAGCTTTTTAACTTAACGTATCTGCTCGTGTATTGTCTGTACCCTTAGTATACTAAATCTTAAAATAGTATTCTGTAAGCATCTCCGCCCATCTAACCTATCTTTAATTAAGTTTCTTTATCGTTAGGAATCCTATTAGATTCTTATAATCTGTCTTAACTATAAATGGTTTTTCTATACCTTATAAAAATGCTCTCTATTTCTTTAGTGCTATAACTATACCTAATAACTCCTTATTGTAAATGTTATAGTTTAACTTTAGTGGTATTATCTTCCGACTATAATATACTACTAGGTGCTATCTATCCGGATACTTTTATATAAAGTATGCCCCTAGTATAAAGTCTAATGCATCTGTCTCTATAACCGTCTTTAGTTCTAGTTAATAGATCTTAAAAACTAGCTCCTGGGTAAACAACCGTTTAATTTCCTTAAATAGCTCTTATTACTCCTTTCCCTATACCCATAGTTCTTCTTTCTTTATTAATCGCGTAAATAGCTTAATATTTTTTAACCACTGCGCTATAAACCTTCTGCAGTAATTGTAAAACCCTAGGAATAATCTTAATTATGTAATGTTTTCTAGTTCCTGCCAATTTACTACAGCCTTAATCTTTTTTAGATCTATGCTGAGTTGGCCTAGTTTAATAATAAATCCTACGAAATCAGTCTTCCTGGTAAAGAACTCGCATTTTTTAATCGCTACTGGCATTTGTTCTTCCTATAGTCTCTTTAAGACCCATTTAACGTGTTCTCTATGTTCTTCTTTAGTTATTAAGTAGATGATAATATTGTTAAGGTATACTATAACAAATTTATCTAAGTGTTCTTCTAATATATTGTTAATATACTTCTAAAACGTTGCTAGTACGTTTATAAGCCCGAATTGCATAACTAATGGTTTATATAGTCCTTTCTTTAACCTAAAGGCTGCCTTTTATTTATTGCCTTCCTTAATTCTAATCTAATGGTATGCCTATCTTAGATCTATCTTCGTAAAGATTTGCGCATTGCCTATCCTATCTTAGATTTCGCTAATTAAGGGTAAAGGATACTTATCCTTTCTAGTAATGCTGTTTAACTGTCTATAGTCAATATACAGCCTTAGTTTGCTATTCTTCTTTGGTATAAATAGTACTAGATAACCCGCTAATAACTGCGATAGTCTAATATATCCCTTTTATAAGTTTTCTTAGACAAACTCTTTTAATGCTCTACCTTCTTCTTTGGTAAGCTTGTAAATTAGAAAAAATCTTAAACTTATTTCTGGTTCCAATTTTATCTTATAGTCCTATACTATATACTTTAACAGCTTTTTACTCTTAGGTGATTATAGTTTCTTGCCATACTTATGGTATCTCTTTGGTATATAGCTTAGCCCTTTTTCCGTTTTTTTGTAGGTCGCTCCTACTTAGTACTATACTAGCTTGGCTTATTGTCGCATCTTATAGCGTTAAGTATCCCTAATATTAACCTAACCTATAATCCAATCAATCTTTAAATTATATTCCTGTAACTAAGGTATTCCTAGTACTGCCTTATTATTCCCTAATAGTAATATATTAAAAGATATCTTAATTTATCTTCCCTTAATAGTTAACTAAATAGGTCCTATTTTAAGATTAATAATGCCTCCTCTATAGGCTATCGGATCTTCTAAAATTGTCACTAATAGGTAAGAACATTCCTTCTATCTATGTAGTAACCCTATTTTTTTAACTGCTATTAGCGAGATATGGTTCCTTATTGCTCTACTATCTATTAATACCTTAAACTGTTAATCTTGCTATTTAACTTGTAAATTTAGGTGTTAACCTTGAATTCCTTTAAGGGTCTAAGGCTCTACTACTGGCTCCCTCTGGTCCTATAGGCCTCTACTTTTCCTAACTGTTGGCTGCTAGATCCTGTTTATACTTAGTCCAATTTAGGCTAATACTTAGTTTGCTTTTTGTCTTTAATGTGCTATAGACAGGTGTTTTCTAGATATTCCCACCACTGTTGTCTATCTAGGTATTCTTCCGTAAGGAATCTTCCTAGTTAAAGTGTTAAGTCCCCTTATTCTTAAACTTCTACGGGGTGCTAACTATGTATATACTTAGCGTTTCGATACTTTGCCTCGTCCGTTATCTAATATATCCTTATTAGATACTTCCGATTTTTATCCTTTAGTGTTCTATATATATTGCACGCATTATCTACGTATGCTATCCATAATAGTATGTAATATACTTAATATCTTGGGTTAACTCTCGGCTTATTTTTGTCCTTAAGTTTAAACCTTTCTTATATTGATTTAAGCGTTGCGACTTCGTTCGCAGGTACTAAGATTTGCCTTTTACTTCTCTAGTCCTTTAATTGCTCCTTTAGATCCTTTAATATTATAATTAAGGCTCCCTTAATATAAGTTATAGCCTTTTCTGTAATTGGGTGGTCCTGGATAACTTTTTCGTCCAACTATATATAGAAATCTTCCCACTTATTATTGTGTCGTTGCCTATACTACTTTTAGTACAGCTGCTTAAGTGTATACGGCTTATCCGTAAGGAAATATCTTTTTATTACTATATTATAACAGCCTTTAGTATATCATTCCTTGAACCTAGTAGGAATCCCTAGATCCTCTTCTTGCTCTAGTTTAGTAAGCTACTTAGCTTTTGGTGTGCCTATTCTAGGTCTATTAGTAATCCTTTATACTAGCGCTCTGTCCCTTATACGTCCCAATATACTAAATCTCTTATCTAGTTTCTGTTCTTACTATAAGGTAATTCTTACTCTAAATTCCTCTATAGTTTCTTTTGTATCGCGTTTTACAAATAGATCCTTAAAGTCTCCTTACTTCTTAATCTCGTTATTGAACTTTTGATCTTTAGGCCGAACACTATATTCCCCTAGTAGGTCCTCTAAATCTATATATTTGTCTCCCAGTCTAACTACTGTTTATATTATAGATTCTCTAATCTATAAAGAAGCTCCTTACCTCTTACTTATAGGTGTCCTAATTTATACCCCAAATTCTTGGTCCCTTAGATTCTTTAATCCTAAGCTCGCTTTTAACTTAAGCTTAGCTCCTGCCTTAGTCTAACTAGGCATCCGTGGTATTCTTATCTCGTCTTAAGAGTCTTAAATCTTACTCATCTTATCTTAAGGATCTTATGCCGTTAGGAATTCTTATCCCAAGCTTATTTGTATGTCTTTAAACTAAGCTACTACTCTACTCCATCGGTTTTCATCCATTATAGGTCCTTAAGCTATCCTTATCCTATCTTCGGAATCTTAGATCTCTCTTATCTCTTCTTAAGAATCTTAAGCCTTTGGCCTTTTGCCTTTTTCAAATAGTAAGCTAGCACTAGCAGTCGTCTACTTGCTTAATTATCTCTAGATATTACTCCTTCCGTCTCACAAAGCGATAGATGCCGTATCCAACGGTATTATAATACCTATTACTAAACCTTGCTCTATAGCGGTTTTAGTTTCTACTTCTATTACGTTATTAAGGTTTAGATACCCCTAGTTAGTTCCTTTACTGTCCTCGTCGCTATTAATTAATAAGTACTCCGACTCTATTATTATTGTTACTAATCGTTATCTGTATATTACTATAATATCTTAATCTAGCTTATAGAGTTAATCCTATTCTTTATCTAACTCTGTAGTTCCTTTAAGTCCTCTTAACTCTAGCTCTTATAGCTAATAGCTTATGCTATACTTAGCGTCTTTATAAATTTAGTATGCGTTATTATAACAAAACGTAAAACTTTTAATTAAACATTCTTTTATTCCTTATAGTACACTATCATCCCTCTATACATATATGTCTTCTGCTATTAGTCTGGTTCCCTTTATTATATAGTAATTCTAACTATCTTTACAATCCCTCGCGAAGTAACCCTGTTTTCCACAATTTATGTAAGCTCCGTCTCTAAACCATTAATTTTATTATAGAGTCCGCCTAAACGTCTTCTGCTGCTAAGATCCCTAGTTTAGCCTATGCTCCTTGGTCCTATAATTACTAGATCCTTAACCTCTAAATTTCTATAGCTTCTTGCTCCATCTCTTATAGGCTTCTTTAGTACTGCTTAGGTCTATTGGCTCTGCGCCATACTATAGTTTTTGACTTAGCTTTGGTCGTTGCGTGCTCTACGTCTTATATAACTATGGAACTCTATCCTAACCTCTCTTAGTCTATTCCCTTTAGTAGATCCTATTATTAATCTTTATCACTTAATCTATTAAATCCCTTAGGGTGTCCGCATCTTCTATTAGAATAATTACGTCCTGGACTTTAGCCTTAAGTCCTTGCTTATACTATGCTATAAGCGCCTTATTATTCCACTTAACTTATATTGCCAATGTTTAAAACTACGTTATATACTTAATTACTAAGGTTCGCTGCGTAATATCTTAGAGTTTTTTTTCCGCCGTAGTTACTACCTCCGGGTCTCCGAACATTTATATAAGTCGCTCCACAAATCCGTTTCAGTTTAAAAACATAAACCATACCTCTTAGTTTATAGTTGTTATTCTGTTTGCCTGTATTTCTATAAGGTAAGGCTTAAACTATTTAAGTGCTCTTTCCGTTAAGAATAACCCTGTATACGCTATTTAATCTATAGGTATCGCCAGCTTCGCTCTCTCTTACGCAACTTTAAAGTGCATTTACGTAAGGAATCCTTTAAGCTTTAATCTCTCGCCTAAGAATCTTTCAATTAATGGTAACTTAACCTTTGCTACGCCTATTCCATTAATCCTTTATTTAAGTGCCGTATTATTCTCTATTAACTAGTTAACTATTTCTTATAATTGTCCTACCATTATAGGTTGTTGTAAGTCAGTGTCCGCTATACTGGTGTCGCCCCCTGACCTTGACGTAGTTACCGCCGTTAATAGCGTTGTAGTGGCTGCTTTTAGTGGTATGTTGTTTGACTTCTATATTTAATACTGTAACTAGGTAGTAATTATATAACGGAACCTTGTAGCAAGTACTACAGTGGGTTCTGTTAATAGGCTAGGTGTGTAGGAAATACAAAGATAGTAGTTAATAACGTAATAATAACTGGTGGAGTGGTTGCCTAACAGATTAACTCTAATTATATTCTAAGAATTACTATAAGGAAGGAACTATCTAGGTAGGGACTAAGGGTCCTTAAATACACAACCGTACTCCTATAAAATCCTTCTTGTACGTAATATACGTGCGCTTTATCTGCTCTGTCACGGATTATACAGATCCTATAGATTATATAGATCACATTATATGACCTCGGTTACCATTCCTCGTCACATAGCTCTACTGGATCTATCCTAGACTGTGCTCTTATTAACTAACTAGCTTCTTCCAACTCCTCTCCAAGTAGTCATAATATTGTACTTAAAGCATCCGTAACAAGTATAGTAATTTAATACCTAACTCTAACCTACTTTAATCAACCCGCCTAACTAATATAATTATAACTAGACTAATTAAATATATAGTAGCCGTAGTAGGTAATATAGTAAAGGGTATAATTAACAACTATAAGGTAAAGGTGGAGGTCCTTATAGAGGTTTATTTTAAAGTAATCGCTAAAAAAAGTGCTACGTTTGTAAGAAACCGAATTACTAGTTAACTAGGTATTCTCTTAATAAATAAAAGGAGGTATATAATAAGTTTCGCCAGAGTATAAGAAACGTTAAAAATTATAAGGTTATTATAGCCTACTTCTAAAGCTTTCTAGTTTAATATAAAGGCGTAAAAGATCTTAAGGGTAAGGTTAATAAGGCCGAACAGCTCCTTATAGATATAGAAATTAAGGACTACCCACCCAACTAATACTTTACTAAGTATAGTAAGGTAGATAGTATATAAACTGTTATTATTCTTAATAACTAATCTACGCTCCATTCTATTACGAAGTTAGATATCTTTAATAAGCTAAAGGAGAGCTCTGCGTTCTCCTTTAATAATAGATACTCGGCGAATGTCTTTTATAGTATTATACTAGATACTAGAGCCGCAGGAGTATCTATAGTAGGAGAACCTTAAGTTTAAGCCCTTTAGCAGCTTAATAACTCTATTTAGATTAACTATTTAACGGCAGGCTAATATAAGATTCGTTTTAGCAAGGGTACTATAATCTTTTTTAGCACAATTAGAGTCCAAACCCCCTTAGGGTATATTACTTTCTATATTATTCCTATAAATACCCTATTCCTATTTTGTATTAGAGATATAAATTAATTAGGCGTTAAGCTTAATAACCTTAAGAATGTACTTATTTAGGGAGATAATTAGGTGCCCGTTATACGCAAGTAAGGTTACCCCTAATTACTCCTTTATTAACTAGAAAAGAGTGTTGCTTAAAGCCACTTAACTAAGTTAGAGTTACGCCAACTACACTATCATTTTAGCCACCTATCCGTTTATTAATTACTTAGGGTTCTTTAGTAAGTAGGCTATAAAGTTAAGATTAAGGCAATTAAGCATCTTATAAAGTACTACTATTACTACTAAATAAACTAGAAGTCCTCTAGCCGATTTAAGTTTACCCTTAAAGATAACTATAACTTTAACTTCTATATTATTATTAACGTTATATATCTTAGCGGCAAGCTAGTACTTTAAGTTATTACCTTCTTAACCTTCTTCTAAGCCGCACGTTTCTTAAAGGATATATTAGCTAGGAACGCATAGGATACCCTATAATTATATTAGATTAATATCTACCTAGGACCCCCTAATTAAATCGTCTATAATATAGAAAAGAACTTCTTATCTATAGAGTTTTAATAACAGATAAAAGCAATAGCAATTAAGGTTAAGGAAGTCTCTATTAAGGTATATAATAGTATTAGAAAAGTGGAGCAATATTATACGCCATTACGCCGCGTATATAAGATTATCTCTTTAAAACTAAAGGATGCTAGTAAAGAACTTACCTTATAAATAGCTATTAAAGCTATTAATAATTCTACTGGCCTAAATAGACTCGTACCTATATTGCTAGTCTTTAGCGCCTACCCTTAAACAACTAATAATTCTCTATTATCTCCCTCTATTATATAATAAGCTAAGGCTATTCGCAAGGCAATAAAGGAGGTGCAACGTCTCTACGCTATATGCTAGGTTAATAATATACTAGGAATAAAAAATAGCCCAAATACCTTAACTACGCTTAATCTACTACTCTAGTTTAAGGTACGCGTATAGCGTAAAAAGGGAGGATAGTTAGGCCCATATTAACTTATTATAATTAATAGTTAAACTTATACTATTTAGATACCTTACGGACCTACTTAATTCCATTTAACCGTTATTAAGCCTTACTATAAAGATAGTAGTTTCGAGCCTTTATAGGATGCCCTAAAAGATGCCCTAAAGAAGAACTATAATTAACGTGCTCTAAAAGACGACTATAATCCTAATATAATTATAGTAGATATACCGCAACTATAACGCGGTAGAGGTTGCCTAAAGGGATTATAAAATCGCCAATATCTTATTAATTTTAAAGAGCAATTTATTGCCGCTATTAAGAATGGAGTTAAGCTATTAATAGCCTTTATAACAGCTAAGGAGAAGGCTAACTTTAAACTCACAAAACAGCTTTAAAAGGAAGGTCGTATTATAACTCTAGGAGCTCCTTTTTAAGCATCTAATAAGTAGGAGATCGATAGTCTTATTATAAGAGAAGTCTTTAAATTTAAGAAGTATAACCCTACTAAGTTCGATAGAGTTCGCATCTTTAAGTTAAGAATAGTT
>Ga0307515_10002353_pt1 | contig 41230 bp, 29 predicted proteins | sample 17_EM_MG_FD_194513 | JGI IMG/M metagenome (GOLD analysis project Ga0307515, IMG submission 194513) | Populus trichocarpa ectomycorrhiza microbial communities from riparian zone in the Pacific Northwest, United States - 17_EM | ecosystem: Host-associated > Plants > Roots > Unclassified | place... | reverse complement strand
CACTCTTGCCACAGTCAAGCGTCAGATCCAACAGGCGGAGAACCCAACGCCTGCCGTGGTGATCAGCGTGGAAGCAGCGCGTGTTGACAATGCTATTCTTCTTGACTATTTGACCTCCGAAGTGGCGATTGAGGAACCTGAGATCAGAAGCACTGACCCAAACATCCCGATGGACAACAATTGCACGGATGACGAACTGCATTTCGGGATGCCAGCGGGCAGCGGGGATTTCGAAGATGAAGGTGACGAAAGCGATGCCATCCCCACCGCCAGCCGGCGACGACGGGCCGCGACTGAACTCGGGAGGTTTGACCTGGGAACCAGTAATGTCGACGGGTATGAGGGCGAGGATGGCGACGATGCGGATGAGGAGCAAGAAGCATCGCAAGCCGATGATGGATCAACGCAGAATGTGGAGGACTGAGGGCATAGTACTAGAGAGTGTGAAGATTGGACAGTATATTTCAGACATGTAAAATACGATAATGGCGAAGCAAATGCAATGGCAAGCGATGTATCCGAAGCGAAAACTGTATTGCAATAAGTGACAAAATCCCAAAGCTAAACATAAATGAGAGTGCGGAATGTGGCTATCGGCCGAAGAAAGGCATAAACATCGTCAGGCGTTGTGTAAACGGCTACTGCATAACTACAACCCTTGCGAAGAGTGTAACATACGTGTCGTTCTGGTGGTGCGTATACGTCACCACATTCCGGACGCAAAATAAAGGAAGCCTATAAGAGGCATGGTATAATAGCCGCCGCAAGGGAGGTATGCAACGCGACCCGTCGCTTGGGTGACGGGTCGCATCTGATTCTCCGTCAGAGGGTACGAGGTTCCGCCAGAGCCGTCAGAGCCGTCCGGAACACCCGGGTGTTTCAGACGGAAACTAGGGTTGTTGCTGATGTCACCACCATGTACCACCAGTGTATACCTTGCACCAATGTATATACATATAAATTATGGAAGCTATGGAAATGTAATCTGAAGATGAAAGTAGATTCTTAAAGTGACACCCATCATCCAAATTCCAATACTTGCTACTATATGCTGCTGCAAAGGTGGTAAGCTGGTAAAATCTGCAGCTCTACACTGTAACTGAAAAAATTCTCATTACCACAATACCCTTTACTATAGACAGGTTGATGTCATATTGTTAAACCTATTAACCTAACCACTGTGCTAGCATTACACACTACTGCAGGCCTGTCAACTCTACCAACCTTCCCAGACTTGTGCTGCTATCAAATCAGACAGGCTTACATTTTGGTGTTGCAAACAAATTGGTTTTCCACATGTCAGCATGCAAATTTAAACAGCACCACATCAACCTAATAAAACATGATAGCCTTACTTCAAACCCATATGAGGCTTATGTACTTATTCGAGCCCCCCGTAGTGTACAGTTGGTACTTAAGTATGGAAAATATGTTCTTAGCACATGCATAAATTCATGCTAATGAGCGCGCTCAGTTTTCACGAAAACAAACAGTTTCAGTGGTATCATGTAAAGTACAGATCAGAACAAATTCAATCAAAAATGCGATTGTACAGAAACGTACTCCTTTCGCCTCGCCTTTAAAACCCCAGAATACACGCAGATGCAGCCCAAAACACCGTAAAATTTAAATAAATAAAATCTTGTAGGAAAGCAACAATTTAACAAACCCATAACTCCATTTAAACTCCCTTTAATTAGACATATACGCCTAAGCTGACAACAATAAACCGAAAAAGTAAATGCATACGATACCTTAACCACGCCTTTTGCTTCTCGGCCAGTTTCTATGTTTCATATTTTATCGGTTTCATCTCTGGGCCTTCTAGCTCGTTGTCATGAAACTCCTCTTCGATATCTTGCTCCTCGAGGTCCCACCAACTAAGCTCTCGCTGTCGGGTCGTCCTAATACCTTCCAAGTCCCTACAAAACCATTCATTTGCTGCTTCCTTCTTCTCCGCATCCCTGCGTTCATATGCCTTGCGTGCCTCGTATGTGAGGTGCTTTCTAGTCTTCCAAGATGCGTCGCCTCCTTCTTCAGCTCCTATCTGGGTGCTCTTTCCTTTGCACTTTCGAATCCCAAAACCATAGCGTGCATACCAATTCCCTCGTTGCGTTTCCGGTATGTATCGCCATGGTTTCTCGCGGATGGTGAACAGCCAGCAATCGACAAAACATTGGAATGGTAGTGTAAAAGCAACCACACAATGCAAAGGAAAGCTAGGATGTTGCACAAATCGATCCGTGAATTGTAAAGCATGGCTGAAAAGAGGGGGCATCCACATCAGTGCGTAGACTAAAGGATAGATGAAGAGTAGTCTTAGCTGGCGACTGATGGCTATTCGTCTTCGGCGAGCCTCAGCATTCGCAGTCTCTTCCCTTTGCCGCCTCTTATCTGTACTAGTACAGTCTCCTGAGGAACTAGGAGCCCCACTTGGAAATACTGTAGATCCCCTCCTACTATCGCAGTTCTGGGAATCCGAAGATGAAGACATATTAGTTCTATCGTTGGGTGGTGCAAGAAGGGCCTTAGCAAAGGGCTTGTCGAAGCCATCTAATGGTTGCCGACTGCCAACTGCAGGACACGGACTAGGAGGTATGAGACCGTGTGAATCAAGAGATGGCAGCCTCTGGGGTTCTTCGGATGGATCGGCTGGAGTCAAATCGATTGTGTCTACATCGAGTGTGCTGGCCCCCACGCTCGTCCGGAATGTCCGGAATTTCATGCGGACATAGATATAGATGGCAGCATAAACGGTTATAATCGTTAGGAGAATCAGATACCTCGGGATCCACGTCAGGGCCAGTCGGAACCAAAACGGTCTGAAGGATTATCAATCAGCAGCGACTTCACGACGTATCTTTTGCACGAACCTAACTGGGAGATAGCAAAAGGTCCCTTGTGCGGTATATGCGGGAGCACTGTTCAAGAACGCCAGTGAGGGCATTATTACAGCGAATCCAAGCCATGTCGCATACACGTAGTATCTATATCTGAACAGTCCACCTTCGCCGATTGCCCCCATTCCAGGACGAAAGATGTACAGCGCACTGTGAACAGCAATAGCAAGTACAGCAAAATCTGAACATACCTATTAGCTGGGCTATCTGAAATCGGAGGTAGCAATAGTTAGCTATCTAACATACCAGATGCTTCAATTCCCATCGACATCATAAATCCCGCCGTCTGACAAAATCGAGATTGGCTTGACACGGCGCCCTTGGTGAAGACTACTGCTGGGTATATAAGCTGCCAGCTTGCCTTGAAAAAATCCGAGAAAATCATCAACATGATCAAACTGCGGATTATATCAGTCAAATTCAGACAGGCTTCGCCTATGATAGAATGATATACTGATGTCGAAAAGATCTTTTCATTCGTACAAACCACCAGCCAACTAACAGTCCGCTAACCATAGACATTGACGCTGCCGTCAGAGCTATTGAGCGAAGAATATACAATTGGTGACCGGTCAATGTCGGCCCGTTATATAAGAGTTCGTTTAGACCAGTCATACTGGTCAGTCCGAGGACGGGATCATCTATCCATCTAGTATCGTTATCCCTTGCGTCCTGGGCCACCGATTGCATACCAATCCTATTATCGAATGCCAGAATAAATTGTGCACACTGGAGCTAACGTCTTGATCTTCGTATGCCAGGTTTGAAGCGCCTATTGTCGCGGGATAGCTAGCCACCGCGATATTTTTTTGGTAGCTGTATGAGAACACGAACAGGGCGTTTCGTCGGCCGTATTGTTCTTCCGACCTGCGTCGTATTGAATTGAGGATGTTTCTTTAGCGTGGCCCAACCCTAGTTAATACCATTCCGTCACTCGCAAAAAGCTGAGTGTAAATAGAAAAGCCGCGATTTCCCCAGCCCGGAAGTTGTAAACGAAAAAGTTTTGGCAGGCTCCGCAATCTAGCAACCTGGTTGACTGGCGGCTAAAGACTATATAGTAACGGGTTCTAGTTCAATGGTATGAGGATGCAGCTCACACTCTTGGAGACTGCAGAATATGAAGGGAGAAGGACGATAACTTAAGATAATGTGAAAAAGGGGGCGTGGAAGAAAAGTGAAATTAGAGGGATATTAGGCAAAAGGAGGAGAAGGTGATGCAAGATACGTAGCAGAGCGACCCAACACAAGCGGTTGTTCACACCTCGTTGGAGGCCGGCAGGGGACAGGTAAGTACTTCAGAGCTAGCATCTATCTACAGATACATATTTTCGCTCACAGTTACATCCATAGATCAACCTATCACCAGAGATATTTAATTTTGCCTCCATGGTTCAAGATCTGATGTCCACATCACAACCTTCGACCACCTTAAGCTGCCAGCCCCCCCCTCCCCACGACCTGTTCATCGGGTACTCCGTCGGTCTTTTCCGGATATCCAAACCATTTTGAGGTAAGCAGTAAATTGGCGAGATGCACAGTGGCCATCTGTACTCTAAAGCATCTCCAGATTGCAGCAGCCGAATGAAACTTGTGGCGCACAACCAATAGCCAGAATGACTTCAATTAGCAGACAACTGTTTCTCTGCTGCTATTAGGATTCTTATGAAACGAGAGTGGAATAGGTACCAGAGCATGGAAAGAGTTGATTGCTTCGATCGGACAGAAGTTGACTCAGCCGTTTGTTACAGGAGGTTAGTGGGTATCCTGGTTACAACACATGCTATTGAAAGGTGATCTGTCCGCTGTGTGTGCGGTAGGTAGCACTGAGTTGTGGAAGACACTTAATTGGTTTTTATTGCAATATACTTCTGAAAAGATACGGTCACTACGCAAAAGTCTTGGTGATTCGGTCTGTGTGCACCCTATCAAAAATAGGGGGTTGCGACTTTCCAAGCTCACTACACCTCCCATGATGCGTCTAACTGCCCGGCGAGAGATGTCTGTGGCAGAGAAGGGGGCAGTCATTGTTCTCTTCTACTTGAGATACCCTTTTGCAGTGATTAGCCTGATTTCAGGGTGACCTTGGTTAACAGTCCACAATTTTGTTGCTTGTGCTACCAACTGCTAATTCCTTGAAAATAACCCATGCAGTGGCCCACCATGTATTTTGACTTGGCGACACTGAAGATCAATCATGCAAGGAGTAAAGAAAGACAGACAAATCACACAAGCCGAATTGCGCGATATGTATGCACCAAATGTATCACTGTCAACCATTGATTGGTACCTGTACCAGAACAACTATAGAAAGTGGCTCGTAAAGAAAAGACCAAAACTTGAGGACAGATATGTATTCCAAAGGCTACAATGGGAACTGGAACACAAGGATTGGACATGTGAGCAGTGGGAAGGAGTTATTTGGAGTGATGAATGCTCAGTGGAGAAGAGTGATTCAGGGTGACAAATGTGGGTATTTCGACAACCACCTGAAAAGTGGTTCAAAGACTGCATTGCACCAAAACAAAATGGGAAAGGGATTTCCTTGATGGTTTGGGGGTGTTTTTGGGGCAGGAACTGTGGAACCTTCAGCCCTCTTATTCTCAAATCAGTCAACAAGAGTGTCTATGTCATGCTTCTTAAGTACCTTCTTCATCCAGTCCTTAAATGTGTCCATGACACCCTAGGGGATTCCATCTTCCACCAGGACAATGCTCCAGTACACAAAGCAGCTGTGGTTATGGATTGTTTTTGAGAAATACAACACCCAGGTGGGTGACTGGCCACCCAATTCCCCAAACCTCAACCCCATCGAGCATGTCTGGGTAGAGCTCAAGCACAGGCTTCATAGCACATACCCTGTCATTGGAAACACAAATGGAGGCCTGGATAAAGTGAAAGGAAGGTTGTCTGATGTTCTGCCCAAGATCTGGGAGGAGATACCACTGGCATACTTTGAGACACTGTGGAAAAGCATGCCCGACAGAGTGGCTGCTGAAATTGATGCTTCGGGATGGTATACAAGGTACTGAGCACATAATTCTATTCAATTTTTTTTTCTCCTTACACAGACATCATTATAAGTATCTAGACACTTTGTATTTTTGGTTTGAAGACTGTATCATCTTTGGTTGTGGTGTAATATTGATTTTTGTTGCTAGTGAGCGTGTTCGAAAGGGGGCCCACGGACCGAATCACCAAGACTTTTGCGTAATGACTGTACATCTGTGATATGATGTGTTCATTTGTGATATTATGGAATCAGAATTGATCTGGTCAGATAGGTTGATTGAACATTCAGGCAGGTCTGACTGAGACCTGTGAAGTTGAACATTTGTGCTCGCAGTTACAAATCTTAGCTAGCAAGAATACTGCATGGTGACCAAGCTCTAAATGGAACGGATGTAACTAACATCTTCACATATTACCGGCTCAATGGAGCAAAATGGTGAAGTACTAGATTCACTCACAAGTCTTGGAGTGTGGTACACGTCTGGGCAAAAACTAGTGCTTTTTGGAGAGTTGGCCAAAAGTACGCTAGCAAATACTAATTAGCAGCCATTAGAGGCTTGGCAGGGCTAGGTGTATATTTTGGTAGAGTACATACGTATGGCACTGGATGTATATTATAATTAGAAATTTACCAGGTTTATAGCAATTCCAAGTCCTATACACTATCAGAACCAATATAGCAGGTGTTTCAAAAGGAGCAAAAATTGATGATAATGGTATTGGGTGGTATATATTGTCAAGAGTGGATAGAAAGGCTAGATGTTAATTACTCCACAGCCTAAACAATGACACAGAATTACATATCTTTATTATCTACAACTACTAAAACTATATAGTGTCAATTGCAATAGGAATCAATATTACTACCACTCCACTTCTGGCAACTATTGTCACATCCTCTCAATTATTAGTATATATATACTCTTAATAACATACTACTTTATAATCAATTCCACAAAGCTTTTCATTATATGAAAATTATCTTTACACTGTATATTTACCAAATACAGTTTTCTTTCACACACATGTATTACTACACAAAATTTTGTTTAGATTAAGTTGTTGGATAATAAAATTATATTATGCATACTGGTAATATTAATGCACCGTATAAGTCTCTAGAGTCTGTATGTTGTTAATTTGAATAAAGCATATACTATCTCAAGGGAACTCTAGCACTTGTAATAAATATTAATAAAATACGTACAACATTAAACACTCTAACACAGTATGCCAAATAGTACCTGAATATTCCTTGACCAAAGTTCAATACACAAAAGTGAGAAATTCAAAAGCGGTTAAATCTAGTTCAATTTTGTGACATCCACATGTGATTGCAAGCATATCTTCTGAGATCGTCAGTTATTTACTCAAAAAACTTTCTCTTTGACATTCCATTACAAGAGAGTACAGTGTCAATATATAATTATACAGCTAGTGAAACTGAATATTTTACTTATTCATAGTAAAATTCCAAAAAAGCTCCCATTGCATATAACTGATATTTCTCCTAGAAATAGTTCATACAAACTAGTACAACGTAAGTAAGACTAGCTTGTACTGATATACCAGTTGAAAGTTAAAAACTTTATAACAATCTTTTATGTATGTGAATATTTTGGAAATCAAAATATTGGCCAATTGGTAAATATACATTAATATTGTATTACTATAAGAAATTTCAATCTGTCCAGATGGATCTATAGTGTCAGTACCACAACTGTTATTTGTATCCTTAGGCAAGTAAAAAAACTGTGATATACAGAGATACTTATTCTTCTAAGTAATTTTTCAAAGTTTGATAATTATTACAATGTACACAGTACCATGTATTTTGGTTCAATACTTCTATATCTTATGATATAGTTTATTCCATATCTGACTGGCAACAAAATTGTAGCCAGGCTATGAAATCTTCTGTCTGCTAACATCTAGCAAAATTATCTGAAAGAATAGTTGCTGTTACATATCATGGAAATCCCTTTAGATAGCAACAAGATATAACTGTCAAGAATAACTTTAAACTATAGTCATTTATGGTAGCTCCTGCCAACTGGATAGAAAGGGTATATCTGTCAGGTCAAATAAAGTTGGATTGCGGAAACTTCTTGTTGAGAAAACTAATTAATTCAAGGCTAGTTGTTTGGAAAAGTTAAGCCCATATAAAGATCAGCAAAAGGCTTTTCCGTTCAGGCGGAATAGCTGCGTCAGAGTGGACGCGCTCCGTCAGAGCCGTCAGAGTCACCCCGGTGGCAGACTCCTCCGCGCCCGGCGCCAATACTACGCGTCGCGTTCCATATCACCCTCTCATTGCTGTTTCGCTGTTTCTTCTCGCTCTGTCGGTATCCTATTGTGAACGAACACTGTGGCGTTGTGGCCCACTGTGACTGTACGTCGGAATGGGTTCATTGGGTACATCAGCAAAATGTAACTCTGTCTGGAAGCCACACGCAGGGTTCCATAAGCACAAGGCATTCCATCTATCATATTCGTCTTTGTTACAGTCCCAATATTCACTATCTCATAATATGGCATGCATTATTTAAGTATCTCTATATATATACATACGGTCAATCTGACCACAGATGGTAGTCGAGCATAATCAGAGTAGCACCTGGAGACTCCCATCACCTAGGAAGAAAGTGAGAAGATATGATACTACCCAGCTGTGAGAATCCATGCAATTGCGTGGATCCACAACATCACGGAAGGAGCGACTGACACCAAAAGTTGGGAAAGATAGAGTGTGTATTTTCCATTTATGATAAGATGAGATGAAAATGAGATGATGTCTATCTACCCCATGGTCTCCCGAATATGTACTCCCAGTCGCTCAGTCCACCTCCGTTACCCCTGTATTTCCGTACACCCTCCGTGGCTCATTAACAATGTATTTAGAGGCCGTGATAGAGCAAGTTGAGAGATGCGTTTGGAGGCCGGGATTGGGTGAACTGAGAGATACACTCCGAGGCAGTGATCGAGTGAGTTTGGAGATGCACTTGGAGGCCGAGATCGAGTGAACTCAGAGCTGCAGTTTGAGGCCATGATTGCGTGAGGATGGAGATGCAATTGGAGACCAAGATTGAGTGAACTCTGAGATGCACTGGGAGGCCGTGATTGAGCGAGTTTGGAGATGCAATTGCAGGCCGAGATTGAGTGAACTCAGAGATGCACTTTGAGGCCGTGATTGAGCCAGGTTCGAGATGCAATTGGAGACCGAGATTGAGTGAACTCAGGGATGCATTGGGAGGCCGTGATTGAGCAAGTTTGGGGATGCACTTGCAGGCAATGATCGAGCGAGATTGGAGGAGGACTTGGAAGCGGTCGATTTGGAGGGAGGCGCGACGGCAGCTGAGACTCTATTCATTGGTTAACTTGTAATTGTGGGAATGTAGAGAGTTGAGTACAACAACATCTGCCGAGAGATGAGAAGCTGGCTGGGAGCGGGAAACTGGGTGGAAGCATGAGTCTGTCGATCGTGGGATGATGCTGTACTTAATGTATGCTTTACTCGGTGTTAAGTCATGATCATGGCATGGAGAGATCGGGAGGGATGACTTAACTTAGTGTTCTTAGGTGATGGTAGAGTTGAGCACAAGAAAGAGAGAGATCAGAGGAGATTGGGGAAATCATCATTAGAAACTGGGACGTAGAGAATTTCGTGTGCGAGTCAATTGACCATCCCTGATACGGCAGGTATGAGTCCCGATCTGGCCAGTAATAACCCCGATATGAGGTCTTCCAAACCCTATCACCCAAGTCATACCCCTGAATTCTCATATCCGCTCGTATCCTCCACATCGTTGTCATCTTCATCCCCCATCTCTCTCTTTCTCATCCCCAACTCTACCATCATTGCAAAACACAAAGTTATGTCATCCCTCTCTATCTCTCTATGTCATGATCATGAGTTGACCCTGAGTACAGCATACACTGAGTACAGTATACACCTAGCACAGCATACACTGAGTGCAGCATCCACCCAAGATTGTTTGTCGTCCCTTCATTCTCATGATTAAGAGTTGACCCCTGAATGTAGCTTCAGCTTCCGGCGTGCCTCCCTACATGATCGACCGCCATTAGACCGCTCTCCATGACCACTGAAAGTTAATGTCACATTGTCACATTCCCACGGTTGCGAGTTAACGAACTGATGAAATGAGTCCCAGCACCCGGCGCGCCGTCCATCGACTGGCTCCATATACTCGTCCCGACTCCCTCGATTACGGCCTCAAAGTGCATCTCGAAACTCGCTTGATCACGGCCTCAAAGTGCATCTGCAAACTTGGTCGATTATCGCCTCCCAGAGCATGTCAAAACTCGCTCCATCACGGCCTCAAAGTGCATCTCCAAACTCGCTTGATCCCGGCTTCCCGGTGCATCTCTGAACTCACTCAATCTCGATCTCCATTTGCACCTCCAAACTCACTCAATCCCAGCCTCGGAGTGTATCTCTGAGATCACTCGATTGTCATTTCCAGGCGCACCTCGCATTGCTCTCAAGCACTGCCTGCAGCCAGTCCAGATATACCATGTGTAGATGAGTAGCTTTATAGATACATAGATACACTGATGAGAATACAAACTGAATACATGAGTTTTAAAAATCGTTGAACGATTAGTAGTAGCTATGACTTCCAGGCGCACCAGCAGCATTCCCGAAGAAGATGTTGTGTTTCCCAGACTGCTCTACTGTGATTCGAGGTGCTCCCAGACATGTCGCCGGCGCTCCCAGGTGCTCCCAGGCTTGTTGTCGGCGCTCCCAGTTACTCTAAAGGCTGGCAGGAATGCCCTCCTAAGGTCTGATACTCTCCTGAAATTGACGCATCTAAGTTTACACTCCACATCCTCTCAGACACTCCCGGAGGCTTCAAGAGACTAAAATTCAATTTGCTAATGTATGCAACGAGACCCATTGCCTGGGCGACGGGCAGCATATACTTCTCCGTCAGAGGGTACAAGGCTCCGTCAGAGCCGTCAGAGCCGTTCAGAACACCCGGGTCGTTCAGACAGAAACTAGAGTTGTTGCTGATGAACATAATGTAATCATAACAGAATTATACCATGTAAACAGTATTAAACATAATATTTTGATATATTATCAAATAGAGTTTGACTGATGATCATATTGGACAGTTTTGGCACTGGGAGATAATACTTTTAAATGCTCAATATATGTCAATATATTTCAATATCATTGAGGTGGCCTCAAAAGTGACATTACAGATACAAACTTTATATCTTGAATGATTGGTCAGAAATATACTAACCTCAATAGTAAGTTGGTTCAAAATATAGTATATAACTTCAAACAAATCATTAACATATTTTGAAATTCAATACCATGGTAAATATTGACTATTAGTTGCCAAATAATCCGTTTGACTTTTATACTTACAGTCAAGGTGGATAATAATATATTAGCTATCTAGGTACCTAAAGGAACATCCTAGCATAAAAATATGCTCTTGTGCTACAGTATGAATTCTGGCAGCTACTGTTGAATGCAGGTTCGCAAGAAGAGTAACTATAACTACAGCTAGTAAACAAGATTGCAATTTCCCCTTACATGGTGTAAAACAGTGTAGAAAGGTATTATTTATACATTGTTGAGGTTGGGTATGGTTCGATGTATATTTCAATGCTATTGAAAATACGTACAGCTGAAAAAAATATAATTATTCAAAAATTCAATCCGTGGTAATAGATATACTCTATTCCTAATAACCTCCATATCTATATATACTCAATTCAGCATATATTGAAATAGAAGATTGATCCAAATAATTTCTTCATGGAAATATATACTTGCGCTGCTGTAGAATATAGTAACAATCAATACAACATTCTAGATTCTGAGACACATAACTGCTATCTGCTATGCAATAATTCTGCATTGTTAAACTATACTACGTTAGCTAATAACTTCAATGAAGACGAACTGATGAATATTCATAGTTAGAAACAAAGTCCAATATATTAATACAATCATAGAAACTTATGTAAAATCTCAACTAAGATAGATTTAAATAAAATTGATCAATGGAAGAGACCACAATTCAAGAGTAGTGTGCACAACTACTGGTTAGTAGATGAGATGCACAGGATGACAGATACTAGAGGATGGTAGAATAGAATATGAAGATTCTGCTGATAATAGTGTTGATGATATAGACCAAGCTGGTAGTTGAAAAGACTAAACAAAAGACATATGTGATTTATACAGAAAGATCTACAAACAGTTGGAAGGGGGTTTGGATGACTGTCGGAATAACAGGAGAAAAACAGGACAATAAAACTCAGTAGAGTATAATACGAATGATAAATGACAAAATCCTGAGTGTAGAGAAAATAGATATGTAATAATACATATGAATATGTGAATATTTTGCCATGTACACGTAATTTAATTAGAGCTAAGATATTGATCTTTAAATGGAGGATATATTGTCCATTGCAATGGCTAATATTGGGCAAAGAATATCCAATCTTCTGTGATATGAAATATTAAGTTCAAAATAAGTACACAGTTTGGTCAATTTATATACTGATATTCAGGCTCTGAAGTATATCATCTGGGGTACTGTAATCAATATTGTTGAATACATATATTGCAAAATTAACAGTATATGATTCTCTAGCTATAAACTGAAAATAATATATAATTATCATTATAGTGTGTGAGAATTAAACAAGGCTGAAATACATAGCAAAATCTTTTGAAAAGTTATATATATAGCAGTCAAATATATGGGAAGCAAGATTAATACACAATTAACCAATCGAAGGAGGAAAAGTAGATTCAATTTGCTCATTTTGGAGATTCTTGAAATTAGAAGTCCACTAAAATTAGAACTACTTTGGCCAAATAGTACCAATATCTAATTGTGAATTTTGCCATCAGTTCATGTATTTAAAATCCAGAAATATATACACTAAATCCATTTCTTTAAATCAATTTCAATTTACCATCAAAATGGCAGCAAAATACATTATTGTAATCTGGAGACTGTGTAAGTATACGGGAGTTGTCGGAGGAGCATCCCAGGGTGGTTATACTGCAGAGTTGACAGAACTAATGGAGCAGCCATTTGGTGAAGTAGGAAGCACTGGTGACAAATCTGTACGAACATAGGATATCTGGTAACAACTAGTGGAGCACTTGGGTATAAAGATGACAAGCCTGAGCGCACCTGGCATCACAATTGCAGAGCGTAGGATACACAGTATTCTATTGTAACACTGCTGGTGCACCTGGACATTGTAGTTTCTACTCATTACAATACAATTTTAAATAACATCTATTCAGTTTTTATTTTCATCTATGTATCTATGTATCTATGTATCTATGTATCAATATGCCTATGTATCTATTTATCTGCATATCTGTGTATGTATGTATGTATGTATGTATGTATGTACGTATGTATCTATAAATCTATGTGGCTATCCAATTGAATGCAGTATATCTGGACTGGTTGGCGGTAGTGTTTGAGCAATTACAGTTGGAACTGAACATGGTGATCAAGTCAACTTAATGATGCACTTGGAGGTTGTGATAGAGCCAGTTTGAAGATACACTTGGAGGATGAGATTAACTGAACTTAAAGATGCCCTTGGAGGCCATCAGTAAGGTACATTAAATATTTGGTTGGAGGCCATGATCATCGGAACATGAAGGCTGTGGTTGTCAGTACTTGAGGATCTGGAGATGCCCTTGAACGTTCGGATCATGTCAATTTTGAGGCCATGGGAAAGCAGGTATGGAGGTCCACTTGGATACCTGTATCAAGTGAACTCAAAGATTCACTTGACAGTCCCAACAGAGTGAAATTGTAGATGAACTGATAGGCCATAATCGAGCAAGTTGGAAGATGCACTTGGCAGCCACAATTGAGTGTAATTGAAGTAGAACATGGAGGTGGTCAAACAGAAGATGATCCATTGAGAGGGAGAAGTGATGAGTCCTGCAACTGAATTCATCACTTAGTTAATTTGCCACTATGAGATTTTGAGGTGTTGACTTCACCACTAATCTGTGATGAAAAGAGGCTGGCAGCAGTCTATCTGTAGCGAGGAAAACTGGGACCTGAAGCTGCATTGAGCAGTGAATGTAAAATTGTGAGAATAAAGGGAGGCTGGCTGGGAGACAGTTAATCATAGGTGGATGCTGGACTCAGTGCTAACTCACAATAATGACATGGAGAGATATAGAGGGATGATGGAACTCGCTGTTCTGCCATGATGGTAGAGTTGTGGATGAGAAAGTGATAGGGGAGATGAAGATGGTAACAATAGGGGAGGATACAAGGGGATGTGGGATAACATAATACAATTTGCCAGATTGGATTTGCAATACCTTGTATCGGTAATCTAACACACTGGATCAGATCTGTTACCATTCATATCAGCAATGGGAATCTGACTTGCACACTGAATTTACTTCCATTCCATTTGAGTATAATGGTTTCCACCATTGCATATCCTCTCTCTTGTTCCTGTTATGAACTCTACCATGACTGGAGAGTACAAATATAAGTCATCCCTCTCTGTCTCTGCATGATATAATCATCAGTTAACAGAGGGTACAGAATCAACCCATAATCAACTGTTTTCCACTTCCAGTGAGTCTCTCATCCCTCAAGTTTCAGCTTTTATCATTTGGAGCACCTTGCTGTACCCTACTGTCTATATTGCAAAGATTACCCTGTTAAACAATGCATAAGGTATCTACTTCCATTGCACCTCCATTCTGATCTACCACCTCCAGATTAACCACCCTCAGATCTCTTCCAATTTCATTCAAATGCTAACTCTAAGTGGGATAGTGCACTGGGAAAAATGACCTTACCCAATGTTTAACTCTTAGAAATGCTGCTTTCAGGAATGTAATCCATAGTATATTCGACCCAATATACTATGAGATCGCATGGACCTGCACGTTGACTAGATTTCTATGATACACATGCAATGATGTGCACTTGATAGTATACATCATCCTACATTCAACACAACTCCCACATGCACTTCATTCCATGTTCCAAAGTATGCTTTGAAGTATACTCCTGCATGCACTCAATTGTACACTGCCAGTCTGCATCGCTGTACACTCCCAAGTACACCGCCCAGTATGTTCTCAAGTACACTCCCTACCATGCTATCAAGAACATTCACAATTGCACTCAATGGCACACATTTCAAGATGCCGCATTGTCATAATGTTGACAATTGCAGTGTAAGATACTGCAGGACAGGAAGATATATGCACCTTGGGGAGAGCAGATCTCGGACTCAGATTGTCAAGCAGAATTTGCTGCCCACTTTGCATCGATTGTGGTGGTATGTGTGTATAGTAGGTCTGTGGCTGAAGGTGATTGTCATGGTGTTGGTGGTGATGGTGATGGTGACAGTGACTGTACTGAAAGCACTTAGTCAAGTACATTGGCTAAGTCAACGTCAATGTCAAAGCTTCAACAGAGTCAAGGCCTTCTATTGGCCAAAGCTTCCCCAAACTCAGAGTTCAATGGGGCCTAAGATTCTTGTGGAAACACTACTCCTGCCAAAACATGGCGCTCTGAAGCGCGGCTCTTAAGCATGCTTTTAAGCAGACTCTCAAGTAGGCTCTCAATCAGTCTCTCAAACTGGCTGTCAATCAGGCTCTCAAGCCAGCTCTGAATCATGCTCTCAAGCCGGCTCTGTATCATGCACTCAAGTGGGCACTGAGTGGCCACTCAAGTGTGTCTGAATGAGTGTGGCTGTGTGAGCGCAGCCTGTCAGCGGTCAAGTCAGATGGAGGTTGGTCGACAGCTTGCCATATCAAGTCCCATTGTCCCATGCCCAGATGCCAATGAACTGACTAGGGATGATGATAGACTGCACATCATGCAGGGGTACACGCAAACCTTCCTATGAGCTGTGTATGTGGTCATGTGCACACACCACTGTCTATTATCGATTTGCACTTTTGCAGATATGAGTTTGCTTGATCGTGGCCAATAAGTGTATTTTCAAAGTGGCTTGAGTATGCCATCCATGGTCGAATGGTCCTGACCTGTGAGCCAAAAATTGAGTTCACTCAATCTCTACGTCGAATTGTATCTCTAGACTAGCTCCATTATGACCTCCAAGTCCATCCAAAAATGGGATCAATGTTAATCTCCGAGTTCAGTTGATGTCAGTCTCCATGGGTCTCAGCAGAGTTGCTCAGTCAGTCTCGCCATGTTGGCAGCATCATGGCATCCAATATCATCACCACATTATCATGCTCACATAATCACGGCCTCCAAGTTTGCATGATGGTGGCCTCCGATTGCAATCTCACACTGGCTCTCATTTGGCCCCAATGTCCATGTTCACACTTGCTTGATTAGAAATTCAACATGTATTTTAAAGTTTACTCAATTTGGGTCTCCAGGTCTTCATCAAACTGTGATCAAGAAGTGTCTGCAGCCAGAGTGATGGTCGTTGTATATATGAAGCCATGTAGAAAGATAATAGATACCATACAATGATTGAGTGAATCTTCTTATGATAGTGGACCAAAAATGTCTAACAATGACGAATATAATGAATGGCATCAGCGAAAAACATTTCCATCCGGGCGGAATGGCTCCGTCAGAGTGGACGCAATCCATCAGAGCCGTCAGAGACACTCCGGTGGCGGATTACTCCGCGCCTGGCGTCAATACCACACGTCGCGTCACATATCGCCCTCCGATCACCATTTCGCCGTTTATTCCTTCTCTGTCGGTCTCCAATTTTAAACAAACAATCTGGTGTTGTGGCCAACTGTGACCATACGTCGGAATGGGTTCATTGGGTACACGCTGGCATCGGGATTGCAATACAATGGGTGAAGCTGCGAAAATCTCTCCTCGCATTCCTTCTACATTATGCTCGAGGAGCGTAGGAAGGTGATAAGATATGATACCTCCTGGCCGTGAGGATCAATGCAATCGCGTGGATCCATGAAATCTCGGGCAGACCGAGTGAGATCAAAAGTTGGGAAAGATAGATTGTGAATTTTCATTGTATGATAAGAGGAGATGGAAATAACATGATGTCTATCTACTCCGGGGTCTGCCGAATATATACTGCGCGTCACTCTGTCCACCGCCGTTACCCCTGTATCTCCGTACAACCACCGTCGCTCCTTGAAGATGAACTTGAGCAAGTGTGTGTGAGATGCACTTGGAGATGGAGATCGAATGAACTCAGAGATGCACTTGAAGGCCGGGATCGAGCGAGTTTGCAGATGCACTGGGAGGCCGAGGTCGAGTTAACTCAGAAGATGCACTTGGAGGCCGTGATCGATCGAGTTTGGAGATGCACTCTGAGGCTGTGACCAAGCGAGATTGGAGATGCACTTGCAGGCTATGATCGAGCAAGATTGGAGGAGTACTTGGAGGCGGTCAATTTGGAGGGAGGCGCGACAGCAACTGAGACTCCATTCATTCGTTAACTTGTAATTGTGGGAATGTAGAGAGTTGAGTACAACATCCGCCGAGAGATGAGAAACTGGGTGGGAGCGGGAGACTGTCGATCTTGGGATGATGCTGTCCTTGGTGTATGCTGCACTCTGTGTTAACTCATGATTATGGCATGGAGAGATAGAGAGGGATGATTTAACTTCATGTTCTTAGGTGATGGTAGAGTTGAGCACAAGAAAGTGAGAGATTAGGGGAAATCATCATGAGAAACTGGGACTTAGAGAATTTCATGTGTGAGTCAATTGACAATCCCCGATACGGCAGGTACTTGTCCCGATCCTGCGCGAACTAACACCGATACGAGGTCTTCCCAACCCAATCAGGCAAGTCGTACCCCTGATTTCTCATTTCCGCTCGTTTCCTCCATATCATTCTCATCTTCATCCCCCATCTCTCTCTTTCTCGTCCACAACTCAACCATCATGGCAGAACACAAAGTTAAGTCATCCCTCACTATCCCTCCATGACATGATCATGAGTTGACACCGAGTACAGCATACACCGAGTACAGCATCTACCCAACATTGTTTGTCTTCCCTTCATTCTGATGATTACGAGTTGACCCCTGAAAGTAGCTTCAGCTTCCGGCGTACCTCCCTTCACAATTGACCGCCATCAGCCAGCTCTCCATGAGAGCTCAAAGGTAAAGTCACATTGTCACATTCCCACGGTTCGGAGTTAACTAACTGATGAATACAGTCTCATCACCCGGTTCGCCATCCATTGACCGCCTCCAAGTACTCCTCCAATCTCGCTCGATCACGGCCTCCAAGTGCATCTCCAATCTCGCTCGATCACGGCCTCCAAGTGCATCTCCAAACTCACTCGATCACGGCCTCGAAGTGTATCTCCAAACTCGCTCGATTACGGCCTGCAAGTTCGCACGAGCATGGCCTCCAAGTGCATCCCCAAACTCGCTTGATCACGATCTCGGAGTGCATCTCTAAGCTCAGTTGATCACTGCCTCCAAATGTATCTCCATATATGCTCGATTACCGCCTCCAAGTGCATCTCCAAACTCGCTCGATCACAGCCTCGGAGTATATCTCTGAGTTCACTCGTTCGTCATTTTCAGGCGCACCTCAACTTGCTCTCAAGCTCCGCCTGCAGCCAGGCCAGAGGATTGGTGCAGAGGAATAGAAGTAAGAGGTGTGTGAGTAATTGGTGGAAGATGTGTATTTCGGTCCAATTGACAACATTATGCTAATGGAAGCCGAAGTATCAGATGAGGCGGGAAATAGGGTTACTGAATGTGTTGAAGCAAAGTACCATCCGAATCGCCAGGTTTGAGCATGGCTGTTCGCACTTGATCCGGGCATCTCTTTTCACAGGGATACAGGGGCAGTCTGCATACTGTTGGACATGTAGAGTCACGCTATCTTGGAACCTCATGACTCTCTACTTGGTGGTGGACACCATTGAGCTGAAACATGGTAGAGTTTATTGAATCAGAATGTTGTTGGCGTTGTCTAACTCACTCAGTATAGGCATAGGTTCGTGGTTGTGACATTTGCCACCATGTCAAGCACTCCATCCAACACCCATATGGCTTGCTGCAACCACTGCCAAATCCGGAAACACGGGCTTCAGGGATTAATATCAATTTCATTACTATATTAACAGCAACAGCCACAGACAGCTGTGACAGCATAATTACAATTGTCCATCCACTAACGAACACAGTGTGAGGGAATGCATGAAGGGAGAAGGAACCAACAGCAGGTGCATTTGCGAGTCAGTTTATTGACACACTGGGGATCCCTGATGGCCCAAGTGGGAATCAAACACCGTCACTGTACAACCTATCTTCCACACACAGATGGCTGAGTGAACAATCTGAATGTGGTAATCAAACATGATTGGAAGTCGTACGTAGCTAAGTGACCAAAGCAGCAGGACTGGCTACTACCTTTGGCAGAATTCACCAACAACATAGCACACCATTAAACTCTAAAGATTAGTCTGTTTCTAGCTGATGTGGAATTGCTGCCAACAGATTCGATTCATCTGCTGGTTCTGACCGCGAATGCTAACCGGGATCTCAAAATCAACCTGGATGCAGATGAACTCTCTGGAATGATGATGTGTGATCTCCGCCTGTTGAGAGAATTGTTTCAGGAAGCACAAACAAGGATGATGTTGGAAGCTAATAAGTCTTGCTGCCTGTACAATTTCAAAGTGGGAGCTTCAACTTTGCTTGAGTCCAGGCTTCACTTGATCAGCTATCGCAATTCAACTCAATCGGAGTCAGCAAATCTTAATTGCAGAAACTCTCAATGGCCAGTTTGCAGCCCAATTTGCATCACCAAAGCCATCGGTGCCAATGCATTCAGATGGAACACCCCTGCTCACTGGACAATTCCCTATGTTTTTAACATCTCTTGGCTGAAATGAGGTCATGAGGATTATGGCCAAGAGCATCCACCCCCACCACTATAGCATACAAAAACCGACAAGAATCTGGAGTATGTGGTTGACCCCATTCTCAACAGTCAGCGAACTTTGGCCAACTCTGTACATTATGAGGTTGAGTGGGTTGGTTGTTGCAAACTGGAATGGCAACCATTGGCCAATTTGAAAGCAGGCTGCAGATAATAACTGTGACATTTACATCAAAAACCAGGTCCCTTAGATTATAGATGGATGTTGCAAGGCTAAGAAATGGGTGTTTGGGGCTTCTTGGAGCAGTAAACCCACAGGAGGTGCAATGGATGGGTTTCTAGCTGTATTTTCATTCTGTGTGCTTCATGTTGGAGCTGGTACTGGTTGTCTGGGAGCAGAGGTCGTTACGGCACATTCCGACGTGTACATATTCTGCGGGCCAATGCGGATGTGCTGAAGGGCACCGACCTGGGTTGCTGGGACTGGCAGGATGAACCTTCTCATTGTTAGCTCGCTAATCGACTGAACCTTCTCGCAACCCCTTATAGTCAAGCACTGGGGAATATACACACAGTCCACATAATGGCAGTACTCCTGGCCAATAAAAGCTGACAATCCTATCTGCCAATGCTCAATACTCAAGCATGTTCAGCAATCGGGTGATTCACATCTGATCTCATTGGTCAAGATGATTGCAATGATAAAATCGTCTTCATGCACGTTTTCACTGCCTTACAGTTTGCCCTTTTGTGTTGGGGAACAATGTAAACTCCACCAGCCATTGATATGATATATGTTGCTCTCAACTAGACTTGGATAGTGAAAGCACAGTGGAAGGTGAACACTCAGACTCCCGCAATCTATGGAGACTTGGTATTTCTTATCAGACCAATTGCCATGGTGTAGCTCCAGCTGATTTCGAGGAATATCAAAGTGGAGGTGTAGTATGACATTATTGACAGGGCTCAGTTCATCTGCCAGTATCCTCCATTAAAATCATTATGTCTCGTTCCCATACTCCTGGCCAAATGTTAGGACCTTCAGTGGACCATTCAATTCTTGTTCCTGGATATTGCAACACCAGGTAAACTTATCACAGTCCACATATTCATTAACACCAATCTGGAGATTGATACCTTTAGAATGATGCTTTACTACAATGCAATTACTTATATTGGGAATTTTCAACAAATCGCTTGCAGGTTGGATTGAGAATCAAACAAATCATGGATAATGAAAATCGGCTATCTTATTGAATGAGAGTGCAAGTGCTCACTCATGGTGTACCTCTTGATTATTCTGAAAATAGTAATTCCTCACCTGCCTGCAAATAGGTTCCAAGGTAATAAAGTGTGGATACTGTTAGAAAATATCAAGAGACATTATAAGAGTAACTATATCAAGAGATATAGTAAAACAACAACATAATTGCGAGATAAAGAGGCATATGGTTAAGGACAACACAGTTCAACTCATGCCTGGAAGTAGTCTGGGAGAGATTATTTTTGTGGTTCTTATCTATAATATGGATTCCTGTGGATTGTTGAAATTTAGGAAGTGTCAGGTGTACCAGTAAAGAAGGATTTCTAATACCCAATTCCAAATATTACCAGTTATATCATGTGATCTATTGCTGCCAACATGGGAGATTAGTATAAGCCGATACACCTGGAATTGACCCTGATGAACAGGAAGATCTGGAAATATCAGCAAGGTAGTATCATTGACACACTCATGGGGGTAGTCAAATTGAGGCCAGAAAAATTGATTACATACAATTGGCTCTGCATATAACTTTTCCACACAAGGTAATTATGCCTGAACCTCAACCATTTGTGGTGACCGCTTGCAAAGAATTGTTGGCATATAGAGAATCTGACCAATTTGGATAGTATTGGGATGTAGGTATATGGGTGAAGGTTAAGTACCACAATTTCAAACTGAGTGTATGATTCTTAGAAAGTAAATATAAATCTCCATAGGCTGTGCATCAGTCGGAAGGATATCCAATGCTTATTATATTCTGTTGTTTCATGCTGCAGCATATATCACAATAGTTGATAAGCTGATCATGTTGGCAAAACTTCACTTTTTGGTTTGGATTTGGGATGTGTTTACTGAATCCTTCAAAATAATATTGCATGCGGAATAAGAAAGTGAAAGTACTGGATATCAATGGAGATATTCAATGGAAGGGGAGAATGGTATGTTACAATACAGATTCAGGGGTAATCTAATCAATTTCAGTTTTCATTTATGTCTGAGATTGCTACCAAATAGGAGATAAATCCTCACTCACATATAGATGTGACATAGTAATATCTAGGAAATATCATATAATTTATGTTCAAATTCATTATAAGTATCGCTATTATACAGTTAAGATAACTTAGAAAATGAGATTGTCAGCAGTGTATAAAATAATATTATTATATCATGAAAGTTTATTTTAAAGTGGATAGATGAATAATTGCATGCAGTTCTAGGGAATTGAGGTGAAGTGAACCTTAATATGTTATGCAAGAAAAATAATAATTACTGGGATTGCTGGCTCCCAGTTACATGAGTTCTCTGATCCTGCTGTTGTATAACTTAAGAATTTATCACAATGTGAGCTTTATGCAACCATTGAATTTGGATCTTGCCTGTAACCTGATAGGTATGGGCAAGATCAATTCGAATTATAACCCATCAGGAACTGTAGCGGGTGAGAGTTGCCTGTCTGGTGGGATAATCTGATTCTGACCGCCAGCGCTGACAGAGACAGGAAAAGACAGGGAGTTGGTGCTGTCCAGATGTACAGGAATAATGAAGGTTGACTAGGTGGAGGAAAGTAGATATATTTGGAATACCCTAGAGTAGATAGCAATTATCCATCTTCATATACACAACAAAGTACATACTCTGTATTTCCCAGGTGCTAGTCCCATACGGTGTAATCAAGTTTTTGTAGGTCTATACAATTGCATTGTTTCTCACTGCCAGGTATTCTATTAAATCCACTTACCCTCCTCCTCTTCCCCTTCTGGCAGAACTGCCCTTTATTTATGTTTTCACTTTGGATGCCCCAAGAGGTGGAAAAGAGTAGTGGCAATGGGCTCTTTGCCTTGTAGCTCTACCATTTCACCAAACCAGTCTGCTACTGAGTCGCTGAACAGAGACTGCATTACACAATTCTCTCTGTTTGAACTCTGTTGATGAATATTGAATTAATTAAGCCATTTGCAAATATGATTGTTGGAGGTGCAAAATTCAAATTGAGTCAGTTTCCAGTCAAGTTTGGATTAGAAGTATTGTCAACATAAGCATCTGTAAGAATGTATAATGTATGGGGTGAGTCAGAGTTGCTGTTTATCTGCAGATTAGCTAGGTAGAAACATTCTGGTGGGATTCAGTCTCTCAAGCTGGGACTCTATTCATTGAGCAAAAACAACTGAAGTGGTTTTAGAATCTTCAAATTGTGGGTTCAAATATAATACTTACTCTAGATCCAGTTTTGTATACTTACTGACTGACTTAAACAGCACATTCAAGGTTACGTGTGCAGTGGCTACCATCCAGCATAGGCCAATTGCAATGGAGATAATGGTACAAGCATTTGCATGAAGGTTTTCATTATAGCAACAAGGTTTGTATTGAGATATTAGCTGAGGCCAACTTGTGGGATTAGCAACATGTACCTGAATGTGTAGTATCTGAAAGATAACAATCTGCGTGTGCTGCTGCCACTGATATAAAAACTTTCAGAGAGGAACAATACATGCCAAAATTGATGTAAAATGAATCATCTGAAAGCACCAAGATGTGGGTACATGTATTCAGTGGTTGATTTGTGACTCTGAGTAGTTCCTGGACTGAAACCACACATAAATACGGAATTGCTGCTTTACATAGATGGCAATATGCATTCAATATGCTGGTGGTGTCAAGCATACAACAATCAAACTTGTCTAGATTGTTAATCTGTAGTTAACCTGAACTTCAATCATCAGCCAGAAATATCTGTGCTCTAACTCAAGATCCATTATGTACATATCACAACCCCCAGACCAGCTCAACATTCCTGTGTGGTAGAATATGCTGTTCTCAATCTGTCATAATGAGATTCCAGCACTGTATGGGATTGTTCTGTGTACCTGAAAGTAATTGATTTAACTTTATGAATTAATGGAATTTCCCAATTTTTACATAACCAGAAGTTGCCAGTATACCTCAAATATGCTACTGACAAATGAATTGAATCCCTATTACTATTTCAAGTATTGTAATACGATACAGCATGTAGATCTTAATATGATGACCTCCTAAAACTTTAATTTATAGCCACAACATAGAGATATGTAGATCATTCTGACAGTTAGTACAATATAATACTGTGCAGTTGGTCTCCATCAATTACTCCCTGCAAAGAAATGTTTAAATCTAATGTATTCCATTTTTCTGGTGTGGGTGCTCTCCCACAAATTGAAACATCCAACTGAGGATTCATGCAGTTTACCCAATGAGTGTATATTAATTGACTTTATCTTGTATTCAATAGTAACAATTAAAGTAACACCAAATGGTACAGCACCCTGATCAATACCAATCTGGATCACAGAAAATCAATATGAATACTCTCTTTTGACTGTATTGCATAAGTTGATTAGATTATATGTGTTGAATATTTAAAGAGATTTAGCATGATTTTGCAGTTATGACAATTTATAATGATTGTTCAGTGTTTCAATCTGAAGACAGAATACCTTGTTTCCTTATCAGCTGCTTTGTATGGTCCTTTCAATACTTCAGCATAATATATATCAACCAGGCCTTGATGTTAGATTGACTTATTAGGCCTTGTATGAAACTCAGTTTTGCCACTCCAGAGCATTGGTAGAGATTGCTTGCTCAAGTATTATAGTGATCATTACCCAAAATCAGTAGCCATGTTGATTCAAGATTCTGAATATGTCCACTGTGTTCGACCATGATATGACTGACATCAATGACTGCAATGCATTAGCACAAATCGGCAAGATGGTTTGACAGTAGTTATACGATCTTCTCTGGGAGGTAAACCTTGAAACATTAATTCTATAGTATAATTGGAATCCATATCGCTATGGTTACTTTCAGCTTGGGTTGAATTAGATCTAAACTGATGGTGGAGGAATGGGAAGTTGTGGTAACTTAGTTCACCGTGTCAACTCTACATATCAAATAAGGTTCTTTATCCTGGAGGAGGATATTGTTTTGAGCCAGTCTGCATAGCAAACTATGGAGGATAGTTTTGATTATGACAATTCAGGCTTTCTACATGCAGTTCAGCCAAGGGGAAACCAATGGTTCAAAACTTTGGGTTACTGGCCTGTTATATCACATTGTCTTGGATGAGGCCCCCAAGTTGTGAATGTGTGGGACTCAGATTGGCAAGTTCAGTGAGGCTAATGCTCCAATGGTTACAATGGACTCCCATAATTACACTATGCATATGATATCCTATATACTAAGTCTGGAGCTGAAATACTTATGGATGTTGTGGGCAACCCCATGGGTTAGTAACATCCAAGACATGCGATGGATATTGTGTAATTTGGTAAGTTCATTCTGGTTGACATTTCACCTGCTGCCAGATATATTTGGCTATACTTCTGATATTGATAACCATGGGGTCCCAGATAGGACAAATGTATCAATTTCTGAACATGGTGACAGATTTATACCAGTTGCTGATCCATACAAAAAAGGCCTGTAATTCAGATTGCTTGTTGACATCACAACAATGACTAAAGGTGGTACTGGATTTCCCCTGATTGGTACAGTGGGGAAATGAAGTAAGGTCACAAAAATATTCGATATACTAATCACACAGCACTACTCTCAGCACACTGTTGGCTAGCAAAATTGGTTGGATTCATAAACACTCATGCTATGGTGAATATAGGAGAGCCAAATCCCATTCAAGAGTCCAAAGCCAATCATTATCATATAGTATAATCTTGTCAGCACTGGGTTTGTTTCATTTACAACATCCACTGCAGCTTTGCGGTTCTACATTACCTTGGTAGACAGTAACGTCATGTAGCGTAGATGGAGAATTACAAGGATTGCCTTTGTGCAGAGTAAAGCGATGTGCAGTGGGAAGCTGATTGGTCCTGACTGGCAATATACATGCCTTGTCGGTGTGATATGTTTTCTTCGCACTGTATCAGTGCAACTGCACATATCTCATTTGATAATACTATGGGCAGTACATTCCACAGTTGCTGATGGGTGCAGACAGTACCTGATTATGCTGAGGACAATAAGTTCAGTGTTTAGAGATGCTGCCCAATGGATGAGAGTTTGAATACCTGCACCCGGGGAAGTCAAGGGTATGACATCTGGTCTGATTCAGGCGGTGTTCCAGTTTGCAGCTCCAATGTTCGCTTGGCTTACACATTATCTCTGGAACACTTTGACATCGAAAGACAACAAAGGGAAGATGATTCAGTAGGTATATTGGTTCCCAAGTGGCTCTTTAATCAGGTTAGCCCTCTTTTTACATTCAGACTTTCTATCACTCATGTCCACTGGGTCTTAAAATCTGGCATTTAACACTGACATTGACTCACTATATAACAATGATACTAACTTGTCCATCGTACTGTACCCCCTAAGACTAGTATTGTATTGCTATCAGTTGTTGGATGAGTGCAGATATGTAAGCCTCTGAAGAGATGCTATTTATTAACCATAGGCAGGTGAGAATCCTATTCTTGTCCTATCAGATATGCAATAATGACTTGAACTTATATTACAATTGCTGAATGTTCATTATGGTAGGACAGGGTGTATATTATAGGAAGGAACATCTGGTATATTTTCATGCTCAGTGGATTGTACAGCGGCCAATGCAACAAACAACAAAATCGGTTAACCTCTCAATTATCTATCTGTTGATTGAAAATACCTATCAGGTCTATTAATCGCCAGCGGTATCTGACCTGGAGGTTTTCCAGAATGCATCCAGTGAGTACATTTAACTTGATGACAATCAAGTATAAGATATGTTATTTACAGAGTTTTCCCCATAGACACTGTACTCTGCCATGTCAGCTCAATATAACAATGTAATGGATGATAGTGACTTGGGAATCATACTACACTTATCTCTAGTCGGAGTGAATGTATTTTCCTATTTGGTTGGTTTCTGGATTTTCACAATTATTTGGGTTTTCTAGTTAGCTCTGTGGGGTATATGGCTTTGTTTGGGTTTCTCAGCTTGCTCGGCTGGGTTTTGGGTGAGTTATGGGTGATGGAATAGGTAGGGCTTTGGAAAGGTATCGAGGTGTATTGTTAACAGGTCTTGATAAATTATGTCACTTAGTTCTGATGTTGACTCTGACAGCAGCCAGACTGACAGCAGTCACTCTGATAGCAGTCACTCTTACAGTAGCCACTTTAACAGAAGCCCTTTGACAGTAGCCCTCTAACAGCAGCCACTTTGACAGAAACCTGTAACAGCATCCCGCTGAAAACAACTCTGACAACAACATGACCACTGCTCTGGGAGAGACTCTCCAAAGTGTGTACTAGGACCATACTAAGTGGACACAAAGTCTTCATTATTGAACAAGGTGACATCTCTACAAGTTAGGGTACTTTAAAGTTCTCACACTGCTAGTACTTCACTATCACGGCGCCAATTCATAGTGGTCAACTTAATTGTAAAACCATATGAAAAGGGCACTCAGATGTTAAAATTAACAAAATCATTTCATACTGATCAAAGCTAAGACTAACCCCAGAAGATGCAAAACAGTGAACCAATTGCATTTGCACTCCTGAACTACAGAAGTGCTTTGAGAAGAGATATACAGGCCACCTGGTTCTAAGTTCCAGTTTGATAATAGTGGGTGTTCACATTGGCAGTATAAGAGACACTCACAGTGCGGAACAGGGATGCTCTATTGTGTTCAGTTACAGAGTTGACTTGGCAAGTGTTTGATAAGAATGGCTGCTAAGTCAATATATGTAGTTGCCATCCCTCTCTCAATCTCATTTACCAACAAATAATAACCACCATTGCCCTGTTTGAGCATTTCCAATGAGTGGTCTGATGGTACACATAATGAAGGGCAGATTGGTTGAAAATGTTGCAGGCCAAGAATGGAAATCTATATGGTACCAGAGTATGAATGCTAGTGCCTGTGAATGTGCTACTATTGTACTCCTGGACCTACATATATACTACACACTCCCAACATATAGTTGCCACAATCAGCTGAAGTATCACCCCATTTTTCAGGCCAAAGTGTGAACTTCAATCAGTCAATGACTTTGATTCATTTAGCCATTCCCCAGGCCACACTGTAAACTACAATATGTTTGTAACATTGAGCCAACCAACTCAATCACATATTTAACCCAGCTGTGAGTACACTATGCAAATTGAGTACAACTTTATTCTGTTAAGGTTGAACTTTTGAAGTACTCTGACAGGTTGCTGTGACAGGTTATTCTAATATACACATCCCACTGTAAAAAGCACAAGTGCCATTTCCATATTGCCAACACTAACTACATACTCTACTTCAATTTAGGAAACTTGAGTTGTCATGATACCTGGCAGCCATAACACAGACATTGTATTCGCATCAGTTAGTGAATTTGGTGTATATAACCACTTTCCTAGTATGTCTTGTGACATGTGACAAATTCCCACCATAGACTCTCTCTGTAAGATGTAAAGTCATTTACAGCAAAGCCAAGCATTGCCCTGTCAAAATTATATCTTCAGTGCAATTGCTTTACACTTCAGCTGCAGGTATTAAGTAGTATGCAGGGTGAGCAAGGAAAAAAACATCAGCAAAATGTAATTAGGTCACTAGGAGCCTGTGGGAGTGTTTGAGAGTAGTGAGGCTAGAATCACAGGGTGGTCAAATCCCAGAGTTGACTGCACCAATGCAGAGGCCTTCCGGTCCACCTCCATTCTCTGGCGGCAACTCTGTGAGCAGCAGGATGTGTGGTGACAACGAGGGCAACACCTGGGTACACTGGCATCAAGCTTGGAAGCACTGATGACAAGACTGGAAGCGCCAGTGACAAGCCTGGGAGCACATCAAATCACTGCAGATGAGTCAGGGAAAAACAACATCTTCTTTGGGAACACTGCTGGTGCGCCTGGAAAACATAGCTATAACATATCATTCAACCATTTTTAATACTCATGTATTCTGTTTGTATTCTCATCTATATATCTCTGTATCTATATAGTGTTAGGAATGGTACCAAATGCCTGGTTCAGTGCTGGGTCCGGTTCCAGCCCGGAACCAGCCCGTTACAACGGGTTTCACCACACGAAACCCCGACCTTTGCCATTGGGCTGGTTTTATCACCAAAAACCCGACATTTCAACCTTACAACTTTGTCTCCAATTAAGCTTCTGAGTTCGGATCGTATAGTGAGAGGATCAATACGTCGATTGTGCAGTATTAGCCCCTCTTTCACCTCCCGATTTCAGATTCGCAATCTGACCAATATTTGTTGAGTCACTATCGAAAACCGGCGAATTTCGCAGCATATTTGGCATTAATTCACAGTGATTCAACAAATATTGGTCGCATTGCAAATCTGAATGCCGGTGGTTAATGAGCTCCTACACCTGCACAATCTACTCATTGATCATGTCAAGATACAATCAGAACTCAAAAACTTAATTGCAGCCAAAGTACTGCCAGAGGTGAAGGAACTGTAAAATGGTACCACGGTCTGGGTAACAACCCGGTGCTAGTGACCCTGTTCGGGTTCCTAGGCGGTTCCTGACCGAGACTAGGCCCACCAGGTCGGTTCCAACCCGGACCACAGCCAGGTAACCCGGAACCATTGCTATCACTATATCTATATCGCTACCCATCTACACAGGCTATATCAGGAATGGCAGCAAGGGGTGATCTAGAGCAATTCGAGGTACTCCTGAAGATGACGATTGAGTGATCTCAGAGATACACTTGGAGGCTATTGTCCTGTGAACTTTGAAATGCACTTGGAGGCCATGTTCGAGGAAGTTTGGAGATGCACTGGCAGGCTGTGATCGAGTGTACTCATAGATGGACTTGGAGCCAGTGATCGAGCAAGTTTGGAGATGCACTGGGAGGCTGTAATCTTGAAAACTCAGAGATGCACTTGGAGGTCATGATTGAGCGAGTTTTCAGCTGCACTTCGAGGTCAAGAAATAGCGAGATGGGAGGAGTACTTGGAGGCAGTTGATGGGAGGTGCACCGGGTGCTGAGACTCCATTCATCAGATAGTCAACTCGCAATGGTGGGAATGTGATAAGGCGACCTTACCTCCGAGATTTCTTTGAACGCTGCTTGTTTGCAGTTGATCGTCTAGGAAGGCACACTGAAAGTGGCAGCTATATTCAGTGGTCAACCTGAAATCTTGAGACTGAAGGGATGACAGGCAGTTTTGGGTGGATGGTGCACATGGTGCATGCTTCTATGCAGTGTGAGCTGTACTCAGTGCCAACTCATGCTGATGACGTGGGGAGATAAAGAGGGTTATCTCAACTTTGTGTTCTGCGATGATGGTAGAGTTGTGGACAAGAAAGGGAAATGCAGGATAAAGATAGGCATGATATGGAGAGTACAAGGGTATATGAGCAGTCAGGGGCACGACTTGCCTGACTGGGTCTTGATGACATCATATCGGTGTTTGTATCGCGTGGATCAGAAGTCTTTCCTGCCGTCTTGGGAATGGTTCATTGACTTGAATATGAAATTGTCATTAGTCCAAGTATCTCACAAAGATTTCCCCATCTCCTCTCACCTCTCTCTTTCCCTACCATTACCTCAGAACATGAAGTCATGTTATCCCTATCTATCTCTCCATGCACTGATCATAAGTTAACACCAAGTGCAGCATACACCAAGTACAGCATACCCCCAGTACTACATACAGTGTGTACTGCATACACCGAGTACTGCATACACTGACTGCTGCATACACTGAGTACTGCATCATCCGGAGATTGACTGTCTCCTGCTCCCAGCCGATTTCTCATGTCTCATGTCTCATCGCTGATCTCTCATCACTCATCTCTTGGGGGATATTGTTATACTCAACACTTTCCATGCTCATAATTATGTATCAACCAATGACTAGAGTTGCGGTGGCGATTACACCTCCCTTCTGATCCAATGCCTCCAGAGTGACTAATGCCATGTTGTCCTCCAATTGCAATCGATGATGGCATCCAAGTGTATATCCAAACTTGCCAAATCACAGCCTGGACATCCACAGGATTGTGGCCTCCGGAATTCATCTCCAACTCACTCACTCACAGCCTCCACATTCACGCTACGATAGTTTCCAAGAACATCTTCCAACTTGCTCGATTATGGCCTCCAGGATCATTGAGTTCCCTCCATCAAAGCCTCCAAGTGAATCTCCACACTCTCCCAATCACAGTCTCCAAGTACATCGCTCATGTTGACCCAGTCAGGGTGCAGTGACATGGTTGAGCTAGAAGGTAGAGAGCGCATCATCAATGCTCCACCACATGTCTCAGGGTATCCGAAGGGAATTCGAAGGGTACAGCTACTGTTACCAACGGGTCATGGTAACCGGCCAGCAGTCCAGGTTTGGACCGCTAAAACGGTTTGATTTGGTTTAAGAACTGTGCAAATCCCCGCCCTGCTGCGTCTTGGCAGTCCAAACCTGGACCCCTACCAATTGACCCGCGGGTTTCGCCGGGATTGGGTACACCTTGAGTTCCAATCGCCAGTTCTGGTTTTCGGGTTGTTCTATTTATGGTCGCATTTAGATATCCTACTCCAAATCGCGAAATACCGACTACGGTACGTCATTCTCCATTTTTGATGTATTGGCCGCCTCTATACTTAAAACAAGAGAGACATGCTCCCTGCCCCATCCTGAAAATGAGAGGCAGCGGAGCGTCAACTTTTTGGTCTTGTAAGGCGGGTAATTGATCAAAGCCGTGGTCATTTTGAAGCACACTGAAAGTATTGGCCGCCTTAATGGACACAAACGCTAGCTACAACATCGCTACGATTTCTTGAAAATGAGTCTCAACAGAGCGTCAACAATTTTCGGACTAGTAAGTCAGGCAATACAACAGTGATTTGGTCGTTGTTATACATAATCGCAGTATTGGCTTCCTTTACAATCCCAAGAGAAAACAACCCGCTCCATGCAGGGGCTGGCCCCGTGGTGTGGTGGTATCGCTTCTGAATGTATAGGGGGGGTATACGGTCACAATGCTATGGGTTCGATTCCCAGTGCCAGCCCCCCAGTGTGAACGGTACCAAGGGTAGCGGGTGGGGAACTCCGCCATTCAACTGGCTTGCCCAGAGCCGGAGGGGATATGGGGCTCTGTCATACTTTAATTAGAGTGCATACAGTATGAATAAAACAATCGAAAAAAAAACCCGCTCCCTGCCAGATCTTGAAAATCAGCGTCAACAGAGCGTCAATGATTTGTGGCCATTCATCATGGTTAATCACAGCGCGATGAGGCCCTGACTGTCTATATACAAGTTTTGAATCCATTTATAGGCTAAAATCCTCAGCAACACTGAGTTGGAGCTTTGAAAATGAATTACGTTGTGAGAGTCTGGGAGGCGGTCGTGGGAACATCTCTTACTTATCTGCCTATAAATGCTGCCAACTCATGGTTTACAGATGTCTGTGATCAATGGCCACATAGATTACCCTAGATGCAAGACGAAAAATCGTTGATGCTGAGTTGGCGCTCATTTTGCAACAGGCGTATCTGCAATATGCAACGATTCAATTTGGCATAGAAGATCAATAATGGTGTTTTGGCTGCTGGTCTATCGTTTTCATCTACTTTCTCCTTTATCACTACATTGTTCTTTACTAATGCATACAAATATATGCTTTAAAATATGCTTTAAAGTGTAGGCAATTGTAGATAATTATATTACTCAAATATCCCGTTCCTTTCTATCAATGCTCATCTTCACTGTCAGGTTCGCTCAATTGGCTGCTGTTGTCTATAGAATGGACGTCAGCTGCATTTCCATGCAGCGGATAGTGTACTACCCAGTGGATGTTCCTTGATCTGACAGCAAATCTAGAATATAATCTTCATTGCGCTTGCGATCCTTGGGGTATGCATCAGGATTGAACAATCGCGCGTCGGTAGAGCAGTATTACTATACACATATCCAGGTGGCACACCATCGATTTAGAAACTGGAAGCTCCCCCATTACCACCAGGTGGCGCTGATGGCATTCCGGGCAGAGGTGGCGCCTGTTCTGGTAGAGGTGCACCCATGCCTTTGCACCTCCAGCGTGTCTCCAGATTCTTTGCTGTACCATGTTGGCAAGGAAGGCAGCCGTCCCACTGATTTTCTTCAACTATGGCCGGGTGCCTATCTATTGCAGCCTTGACCTTTTGATACCTCGGAAACTTAACTCCGCGCTTCATCTCTTCTCGGACATCAGCGCGACGCTTTGTGATATGCTGATTTGTTCCCTCCATTGTGGAGCGTGAAAACCCTCCTTTGTCCACTTTGGCCATATTCATCGCAATGCGCATGTCGGACTGTTCTAGCTGTACCCGAGCTCCTCGCCTTGCCATAGTAGCTAACATGTTGAAAATGAACCAGAAATTAGTTGCTACTAAATGTGAGATTCAGCTATTACCTCAACCATATACGACTCTGTAGCATACTAATTGCTCTTTAACACCCGTTACATCCAATTGTGGGGACCTTTAACAAGAAATTTGTCGGCGGAAATCCCATAGCTGACTACATCATGATCATCGATATCGTAGACGGTGGAGCCTAAAACCACGGTCGACCATGGAGGTTTCCCATTATGGGCAGCGATTCATTGGGCACGGACCTCTCCACGTACACCAGCTGTACCTTACATTGTTAGTTGACAACTATCTACCTCGGCATGGAGCTACTCACATCCGATCGCATGCTACTTTTGGTTCTTGCTGTTTGTGGTGTTACATACCATTTTAAATGTGCATCATGGGTCATATTTTTGGTGGCTGCAATGGCAGCATCGCAGTGGACTAACTGGTGTCTGTGTTGCCGCTGTTTCTCGGCTGGTGGCAAATTGGTTGAAGTGCCTGCCGTTCAGCTCGATTGGGATCTACTCCCTCCTAGCTGAGGTGTCTGTGGAGCCATCACTTGCAGTTGTGGAAAAGGTGAGGGAGATGATAATGAAAGGAAGTGGGAAGTTCTGAGGAATATAGAGTTAGCTTCAAGTCAAAACAGAATGAATACCAGCCAAGTGGCACATTCTACTAATGACAAAGTTCTCTACTTATAAGGACAGCCTGCACGGGATTCAAACGGTCTTGCGATTTGCAGTCAGTCGGTACAATGTTGTTTGGTTTTTTACCCGGATATATTGCGGTGAACCACAGCGGAAGTCTGTGATTTGATACATATACAAAGGACATTCTTCGACACCAAGGACGTCTGGTGATGTTTGTCTCAAGACATCCCAGGGTTGTTTTATGCAACACAAGCTAATTATCAAGTCATGTTATACGGTTAGCATTACTATTCTCACTGAAGTGACGGTCGAATGGCTGATTTTGCTTTGTTCGAGTTCATCCTACATACCAACCTTGCGATATGAGTCGCAGCTCGCCTCCATGTGGTGCACATGTTGCAACATCCAACATCTCGCCCAACAACAAAGTCAACAGAAGATACAATGTTTAATGCCCCAAAAATGAACCATTTGTCGCTTCCAGTGGGCAAATAAGGCATATCGACAAAGAGCTGAACACGACGACGTCATCCAGTGAATGATGGCAACAGCAGCTTGGAGGCAGAAAGGGTCCGAGTATTGGGTGCCTTGCGCTGCGTATGATCTACAATGAGGCTTTTGGCAGAGAAATGACGAGAAACACACTTTTTAAGCAAAGAAGAGAAAGAGAAATGGAACAAGGATTAGGTGGGTAGAGGGACCGCTGTAGCAAGAATGCGAGTTCAAGACGCACAGACAGCAATTATACCAGAGCAGGAAGGTATGCGAAATGCTGAAAAGGCGGGATCGACAACCAGAAAGCCAGGAAATACAGTCAAGGAGAGGTTGAATGCTATCGACGATACTCGGAGAGATCTTGCAAGTTCAGACAATGAGGAGGATGGTGACGACGAGGAAAATGATGAGGAAGACACAGAGCTTGACAAGGTCAGTGAAGATGACGAACCTGGCTGGATGATGGGAGCAATCTCCACAACTGTACGGCAACACATGGAGATTTTCGGCACAAGCAGATGAGGCTTCATGAATAAACACAACCGGGATGTGGGGACGTGGCTGACAACTTTGATGAGAGAGATATTAAGTCTGGGACGGGCAAATTGCTGGTTCTGGCAGTTGTCAAGCCTCACAGAGACTAGACTGCAGCCACACCATCACCGACCACATGTGGAAAGCTTATGCAGACTCTTCATATCATCCCGGGACAATCGCAAATGCCGCAAGGGACTTCTTGACCAGGCAATTCTCAAATGAGGCTGGGTTCAGAGAAACTACATTCAACAAAGGCATAACGTCTCTCCCGCGCGTCACAGCACCCCATTCATCCCAGGTTTTAGAATCGATGCCTCTCAAACCCGTAAGCTACAACCCTTGCATATTGTGTCCCTAGCTATAGACTAGACAGAAATCGGATTTGGACGAAGAAATGGTGACGGCTCAGGCACTGCCCGAAGAACTGATAGCCACATACTCAATTTTGATGATGTATGGCTGCAAAATGCAATCTTTGCACCTATTTTGCTATGGGTCGGCTTTTTCTGGATTTTAGTGACCAAATCGTGACACAGAATGATTCATCAGTGCGTGTGCAATGATCATATGGGCCGTGGGAAAGTTCTACACTTCAAATCAACTTGGTAGACAACTAACAAACTTGATATCATCCTACCTGCTACAGTTAAGTGTGAAAGCAAAGCCTAAATTAGGGACAAAATTTACTAACAAGATTGAAGTCAGTGATGACATACCAGTCAGAGAACGAGAGGTCAATGCGTAATACGAACCCAGATGAATGACAGCCATCATGCTGCATCAATCCATGCATTCAACTCGATAACTCTCCACTCAGCCCCGGTGCACATGTTTAAGATTTTGATCATTACATATGATACGTCGTGAAAATCGAGGAGAAGGAGCTGGATAAGGAAAGGTGAAGAAGTCAGGCTATATAACTCCAAAACTAGTGAATGGATCAATATGCCGTTGATTGCTGGCCGCAAGGACAGTAATGATATGAGGTGAATTCATTCAATATTCAGATATCGGGTGCACTGGTGGCTCAGAAACAGAGAGGCCTCGAAGCATTTGGATGCAAATCATTATACATAGAAACGATATATTGCATATCAATAATGACTATACGGATTTTGCGTGCAATTGTTCAGCATCCAATGACTGGTAGCATGTCATCAAGGTGAGCATCAACAGAGCGTCAGCGATTTTTGGTTTTACCCTTTCCGCAATGAAATTGCTGCATGGTCACATCCTTCCAAAGAGGAAGTATTGGCCAGCTTGGTAGGTGAGAAGGAAACAGAGATGCTCATTGGCACATCCTGGAAATGAGCGTCAACGGAGCGTTAACAATTTTTTGTCTTGCATCCTGAATAATCACCGGGCTGTGCAGCGACATTAACCCATAATCCCAGTATTGGTCCCCTTTATGGGGAGAAATGGTAGTGACTATATTGCTACAACCTTCTAACAATGAGCGTCAACAGAGTGTCAACAATTTTTGATCTTCCAACTTGGATGAAGAAAACGCTGTGCAACGATGTTAACCCATAATCAAGCTGTTGGCCGCCTTTATGGAAGAACATACTGATGACAATATCGCTAGTACCTCCTGAAAATGAGCGTCAATGAAGCGTCAACGATGTTTGGTCTGGTATCTTGGATAATCAAAGGGCTATGCAACGGCATTAACCCAAAATTGAACTATCAGCCGATAAACCTTTATGGGCGAAACAGCAAGTGACGATTTAGCAACCGCCTCCTGAAACTGCGCGCCACCATAACGTCAACTGCTTTTATGTGGGCACACTCAGCCACACCGCAATGAAGTCCACTGCAATCTTCCTCGATGGAGTTATCAACGGTCAGTCTTCTTTATATGACCTTGTATTCAACTTCATAAATATGCATGCAATGTCTCATAGATCTGACATTTTTCTTCCTTCTAGCACTAGAGTCAATATTTAAGAACCAGCTTTCTACTTTACTACAACGTAACTTTTGATAGTCTCTCAAGTGGAATTACCCAACATTCAACTTCCTACCGCGCTGTCGGATTCAAAATCTATAAATACATCATTGCTAGAGGTTATGATCTGTTCCAAAAATAAACATGTTTTTATTCGCGATTTGAGCGACCTTACACTACAAATCATATTCAATGGTTGGTGGGCTTCATTGAATGTAGGCTCGAAGGGTCATGTTGGTTGGAATCATTCTAAACAACTGCTTTCGTGGTGATTCCATTTACACTGCAGAATCGCGCAGACCGGCTGCCCTGCCATCATCTTTACCATTTGTCATCAAGTTCTTTGCCATCCATCAAAACATGGGACCAGCTCAAAGGGGAAACATTTGTTAGCAAAAGGGCACATCGCAAAGTTAAATTATTTGACAGAGTCGGAAGTGACCCAATTGACAAGTTCAACTGTTGATGAAACAGCATTCGCCATACTGAAGAGGTAAGGAAGTCGAGGAATTACAATGGTAAGTGTGCAAAAGATATTCATATTTGACATTTAGATCTTGTTTATATTAACTGCACTGACAGACAAATCACTACAAACTGGCAGCGAAGGACTTTCAAACTGCTGAATTTCACCTTCACTCCTGGGATCGCTACCTGATATTAGGATTTGTTTCGGCCCATATTCCATGGAAGTCGATAATAAACCTAGAGCTACGACGGTTAGAAAATGCATTGCAGAGCGAGTCAGTGCTAGTATCCACCAGCAAGCTGAGCAATATTTGCTGGAGGAAAAACTCACTGACAGTGGATGCAATTAAGAAGAAATTGGCCTCAGGAAACACAATGTGTTTAGCTTTAGATGGGTGGGCTTCGACGAACAAATTGGCCATAACGTTGGTCCTTGCGTACTGTATGGATCCCATTTGGGCATTGTGAGAAGTACACCCCACATTCGATGAGGTTGATTGCCTGCTCATTTCCTATCTCGAAAGGCGTTTAAGGATGATAGGTCAAGGGTCAATCAACTGAAGCACAGCTAGCGGTGAATTTAAAGAAAGTTCGTGACTGTTGTGGGCTTACCGACGGCCGTGTAGTTGGAATTACGACTGATAACACTTCCTCAGATCACTCAATGACTCGCGAATTGGAATCAACCCTTCAGGCCTCCGGAATTTAGTGGCCTGCATTGAGAAACCACATACAATGCATGGCGCACATCATTCAGCTTGCTTTGGGTGCATTCTTGAGCAGTCTGGCTGTAACAGGCCGCAACAAGTCTTGGGAAGCCCATGAGTGCGATCATCAATTTGGAGAGAATGAAAGCATACAAATTGGGAAGAGTCAAAGACTCTGTAAAGAGGGCAATGCTACAATCAACAAGGTGTCTGCGTTGAGAACAGGTTTAGCAAAAATAATTGAGAACATACGTATTTCAAGATAATCTGAATATCCTGAAAATGATATTCCTATAGCAGCGTAGCTTGCTGTATTGATTGAACTGTCACCTGGTCGTCGAAACCGGTTCATTGACAGTCAGGGAGCAAAATCCAGAATCACAGTACGACCTGTTATGTTTGTGAGGACATGGTGGATTTCAACATTGGAGTTACTTGAGCTAGCCTACCGATTATGACAATTCACCCACAAGTGGCTCAAAATCCTGAATACAGGGATTACCGGCGTCTCTTCACAACACAGGATGAATGGACCATGGTTAGGTATGTTATTGAGGTTTTAAGGCCAGTCGGATACTGGACCCTGTGGATGTCGAGTCACGATACAGTAACTCTGCATCATGTTATCAACGTCTACAAAGACATGTTCGATCATATGTATGGTGTCATGCGAGCTTTGCCTATGAAGATTACTCAATGGAACAAAGACATATGATTTGCCATGAAGTTTACGCAGCAAAAGCTGCCCAAATATTATGCTGATGACACTCCAAGGACGGGTTTGGTTCACATTTCAGCACAAACCATTGATCCTTTCCGGAAGTTGTGATTGTTTGGGAAGTGGGGCAATGGAATGACTACTAATCCTGAGGTCAAGACCTCCTATACTACTCAATACCAGGTGGCGTTTCTGAAGTGTCTGGAGAATGAATACTGCGCGAAACATCGACCTTTGCCCGTCATTCAACCTGAAAGTGTAACGTACAACAATGTCTTCCCCTCTGCAATGGCTTCCAGATCTGGTCAATCTTCTTATGATGCATATGATTTGTCCAGCAATGATAAAGAATACTTAATGCCTAAAGATGTCGCCGAAATGACACCCGGACGAATCGATTATGAAGCCCGCGTATTTACCACCCCTAGACTCTATTTGCATTCACCGCCTGAATTACCACAGAACTGGGGGCTAATTAATCTGAATAATAATTAATACAGCTGCGACCCTTTGGAGATTAGCAGTACATTGTGGATACCGGATCTCACTGACTGGTGGCATCCGCAAGAGGACATGCGCTCAAAGAACCCCGATCTCTCCAAAGTGGCAGGCGACATATTCTCTATCATTCCACATGGCTTCTGAGTGGATGCCAGTATGTCCCTTGCGCAAAATGGTTTCGGCTGGAGGCAGTCGAAAACCACAGGAGAGAGCGTTCAAGAATGAGTCATTGTACGGCAGTTTCCTCCAGCTAATGAAGAGATATTGGCAGGCGATGACCTAGCATTAGATACCCCAAATAGTGAAAACAATTTGGAAATGAAGAGAGAGTCGGAGGAAAGGAAATTGCACAGAGTGGCCAAGGTCCACAACTTTGTGGAAATGTGGCAGCGCAGCCAAAACCTACATGCAAAACAGAAGGAATCTCACGCTCAACACAAATAAATGACAGCCGTAGAATCCATTTCAGATACTGAAGAGATTGTCAAAGCGTCCTGCTCAAACATTCAACATGATGGTGCAGCTGCATTCAAATTGTCGGAAAGATCACCTTTGCCACCAGCTTTGTCTGCAAAGGACCTCCCTGGAGGAACAAATCAAATAGTAAATGTCCTCTGAATCAGAGGAATCGATGCACATCCAGCCGAAAGTGATGAGGATAGTGCACCTGAAAGCATTTCGGACACTGAAAACTGGCTTGACTGGAATGGGGACTTCCATAATCCAAATGACACCAAAGACGACTGGTAGGCCATAATGAATCTGACATACAGAAAAGAAAATCTTTGATGATCCGAAACCCCTGTGCTGCGGGATCTGAGTGCCACACCAAATGTTGCTGGATTGATTAGGCCAACGCGGAGATTAATGAACAACGCCGAAAACGTGTTCATGATGGTCAGTACAATGGAAACAAGGAGGAATATGGGGAACAAGAAACTGTAGGACAGAATGTGTCAATGTATTTTCACCGGGTTCTTTATGTTGTTTGACCAAGAATTTCATTTAAATCAATATTATGGGAGAATATTTGGCAGTCACAGGTGAATATTGTTATACGAATTCTTCACAGAGTACGTCATCACGTGTCTCTTGGTCAGGGCTGGAGGCTACTATCTTGGCTACTTGTCATCTTAGACATAGACTGAATGAATCAATCGTCTCAACTGGTTCGTCACAACAGGTTGTCAGCCCAGGTGCAGCCACGATCTAGACACCAGTTTCGACAACTATCAAGAGAAGATCACAGTTGAATTGCGTATCTGAATATAAGCGAGGCCTCAGGGTCCCGGATGCGTTGCGAATGAATCCGGGATCATGATAGTGTACAGACTCAGGACGACGATTCAACGGTGCAAACAATGCTACCTCTCTACGAAATCTCACTCAACCGCGACGAGAGCTGCAATGTCTCCGACGGCTGTGATGGCCATGATGGCTGTGATGGCCATGATGCCTGTGATAGCGGCGTTGTTGAGTTCTACGGTTAAATGCGATTACGGCAACCGAACGATATGTCAACAGCACACGTTCTGGACGAGTCCAGAGAGCTGTTTGGCAGGAGTTTGGGTGAACATCATGTCAATACTCCCGGATGAGCTTGGGTAAACACCGTGGGATGAGTTCAGATGATATCGGAATGTTTTCGAAGCGATTTCGTCACATGTCAACTGGTGCCCAGCCAGGCAGATTGACATCATCAGCAAAAAACATTTCCGTCCGGGCGGAATGGCTCCGTCAGAGTGGACGCGCTCCGTCAGAGCCGTCAGAGACACCCCGGTGGCGGATTACTCTGCGCCTGGCGTCAATACCACGCGTCGCGT
>Ga0307515_10002352_pt1 | contig 41289 bp, 50 predicted proteins | sample 17_EM_MG_FD_194513 | JGI IMG/M metagenome (GOLD analysis project Ga0307515, IMG submission 194513) | Populus trichocarpa ectomycorrhiza microbial communities from riparian zone in the Pacific Northwest, United States - 17_EM | ecosystem: Host-associated > Plants > Roots > Unclassified | place... | reverse complement strand
CACATACTCGCTATGCCCCTCCAGAGGTTTGCCAACTGCAGCACCAGTCTCTGCATCCCAGATTCGAATCGTCTTGTCACCAGATCCAGAGATGATGGACCGCCCATCGGGGGAGTAGGCGACGGACTTTACATACGAGCTATGCCCCTCCAGAGGTTTGCCAACTGCATCGCCAGTCTCTGCATCCCAGATTCGAATCGTCTTGTCATATGATCCAGAGATGATGGACCGCCCATCGGGGGAGTGGGCGACGGACGACACACCCTCGCTATGCCCCTCCAGAGGTTTTCCAACTGCAGCACCAGTCTCTGCATCCCAGATTCGAATCGTCTTGTCACCAGATCCAGAGATGATGGACCGCCCATCGGGGGAGTAGGCGACGGACTCCACATAGTCGCTATGCCCCTCCAGAGGTTTGCCAACTGCAGCACCAGTCTCTGCATCCCAGATTCGAATCGTGTTGTCAGAAGATCCAGAGATGATGGACCGCCCATCGGGGGAGTAGGCGACGGACTCCACACTCTTGCTATGCCCCTCCAGAGGTTTGCCAACTGCAGCACCAGTCTCTGCATCCCAGATTCGAATCGTCTTGTCAGCAGATCCAGAGATGATGTGCCGCCCATCGGGAGAGTAGGCGATGGATTGCACCCAGCTGGTGTGCCCCTTGAGGGGCTCACCACTTATAACACCAGTCTCAGCGTCCCAGATCCGAATAGTCATGTCAAAGGATCCGGAAACGATCTGCCGCCCATTGGGGGAATAACTCATGCAAGTGATGGGGGCAGTATGTCCAATCCATGACGATGGCGGTGCTGGCCATGACAACAGTCCCCCGATTATCACCTTGATGCCCTTAGTAAACCTCGTGCTGAAGGTGTCTGATAAAGTTGAGCGTAAGGGTAAGAAGGGTCGGGTCGAAAGATATGTGTGCGGGGCGCTGATAGAGATGGGCGTGCGAAAGGCGATGATGAAACGGCAAACGTCCTGAATTCTCTCAAGAAGTGTCGGATTTCCATTCTACCGCCAATCAGATTCACCCAGAATACAAGCTGGAGCTGGACTCACCTTGGCCCAGGATATCACCCTTCGAATGCTCGGAGCACCCATCGGAACCATTCCCAAAATGCTCAATACTTCAATCCAAAATACAGGGCACAATCCCTTAAAGAATTCCTCCAAGCTATCCCACACTCGCTGATCGTTGTCGGGAGCAACACAAAGATGATTTGACCAATAAAGACAACTATATTTCAAGCAGTCGGGAATGTTCTTTGTGATTCGGGATGGGAGATCTTGGATGTCCGTATTAGCGAGTCGTGAATCTTCGAGCCCGCAGATATTGAAGCGGAGTTGGTGAACCATCGTTTTGAGGCAAGTAATTCCCAGTTGCATGTTTGCGTCCTGGAGGTTGGTTCTATAGTCGCGGGGACAGTCGTCGCTGACAAGGAATTCTGAAATTGATAAATGGCGGACACGAATCCCTCCATTGGTCCCTTCGTCTCGATATAGCAAGGAGCTGAGGTCATCCACCCACGTTTTGACAAGGTTTGGTTTTACTCCCGCCAGCTCTGCAATTGTCTCCTCGCAGAGAGCGCGGTATGGAGCCGCTGTCAGAAGGACTCCAATCATCCGCTGAAACTCGGCTTTATGATGCACTACTCGTGAATTTAGGATACTTGAGTAAAGTACGTGTAGAGCTTCCGACCCAGCACCTCCTGAGTCTTCGGAGGCTGTCTTCAAGTACTCTGTGGGGTCCTCGCAATGCTCAAGAGCAAGCGCAAGGGTCTTGATGAAGATGAAGAGACCATTCGCCCGAGAGATAACTCTGTTTAAGAGCGATTCTTCTGGCCAAGGCTCGGAGGGATCCTCTGAGAGATACCTTTTTTGGCCGATCGGGTCAAACTCGCTTCGAGCGAAGGTTCGCAGATCATCGCTGGCTTCTTGATCTGTGGACAAATCATATCCCAAGTACGAGGACTGGGCAAAGGACCGTCGGATATCGGTTTCGGGTCTGCTGGTGATGATAATCTTCAGCCACGAGGCACGTGTAGCCGCATCTGTCAGAAGCTTCAGGAGGCGTGGACGACTACGATAGTCGCCGCACTCATCGAAGGCATCGATGACAAAGGCGAGGAGATCGTTCGGGCGATCAGGGAGTTTATCGAGCAGGTCAAGGAAGAGCGAGTCCTTCATTGACTCTGGTGTCAAATTTGGGTCGCTACGAAGACAATTCGCCACAATAGTTCGAAAAGGGGGGAACGTTTCCGCGAGTTTGTGGATGAGAGTCCGGAGTAGATTTCTGGGCTCGTTCAAGTTACGATCATTCCTCCGGCAGAAAAACGCCCCAGCAAGCCGCCCCTGATCGTGAAGGCTCGCACAGATCGAATGAGCTAACGACGTTTTGCCAATTCCGGGTGAGCCGTAGATCCAGTAAGTATTGCCCTGGAGAAGCCCTTGCTCCTCTGATTTATTGGCCACCCAATCTACGATTTCTTGAATCCGAGATTTGCGGGTGCCTTCCATACAGCGGAAGCCCTGGTGATAGCCGGTCTCGATTGGTTTAAGACGCTTGAGTAGAAGGAGATCTTGCTCTACTAGCCCTACTTGACGTCCTACACAAAGCTACTGAGAATTGGCTCACACGATATTGGGGCAATGTGTGCTTACCAATCCTTTCGGCTAGGCCCAGAGTCTCGACGTGGACTGCACGCGTGAAGTCCTCGATGATATTTGCTAACTCTGCGTCCATTGCGTCAACCATTTCTTTATCCTCCGAATAAAGGAGCGCATCTCCTGTTCTCCCTGCGATCATCAGCATTTGCGGAGTCCAGAAAGGAGCCCACCTACTGAATCGCCCACGCTTGACGTACTTGCATAAAAATTTGGAGATCTTTTGCATCACTTCGAACATTTGCGGCATTATTTTAACCAAGAGATCTGTCTCTTCGCTGACCATTTGGTCTGCGACCTTGTCTGCCAGAGGCAGGACGCGCTGCAACCGATCCAAAAGGCTCAATAGCATCTGGTCGTATTTGGTTTGTTCCTTCATGAGCTGAACGATCAAGCATTACCTCTGCTTCTGATCCGCCAGGAGAGAGCACGAACCTCGAATGTGACTTTGGCAACACCGAGGACACCCTTTGCGATCGGATTGAACTAAGGGGTGTCAAGGTCTTGCTGGTTTCCATACGGGCAGAGCTGACCTCAGCGAATACAGCGCCAATTTGAATCCCTTTTCCCACAGCCCTCTCCATCGATTTACTCATCAATGGCTTGTATCCCTTCATCAATTCTTCAAGTTCTTGGAGCGACGAACGTAAAGATTCCGCCTATGCGGACATTGTTAGCTGGCTGAGGTGGTTTGTAGTAAATGACGAACGGAAGTATTTGCAGAAAATCGTAGTTCTAGAGATACATGTTTACTTCCAATGGCAACGTCCTCTGCCCTTTTGTTAGACATGAGCGGACTGATCGATCGTCACGACTGACTCTGTACAGTAACCTCATGCTCGGTGGAGTCCCAATATTCATTGGAAATTGCTTGTAGGTCGATCACTTCGTTTGCCTGTCGCGTCTTTGGCAAAAACCGATGACCGGTGATCCGTTGGATCTCCACGCGCATCTCGGATGTCGGAGAAATATCTCTACGAACACAGGGTCTTCAGTGGGGGTATATAATGAATACAAGGGACATACGGGTGTTGCACTGGTGTCCAAGTCCGGTTACCATTCATCTGTAATTCGATCTTCTGGTTTCCCACAAATAACTCCAGGTGATACCTCGAATTTGTACCGTCTTGCAAAGTGATTTCTGTATGACGCACAAGATCAGTGGTGTGACCTAGATTGGAGCGAAGCGCCGCACGATCTAAATGCAAGCTTTTCGGTGGTCAGACAAGAATGCTTGGCTAGCCGTGTGGATACTCACAAGTGGGTTGACTTGGGTGCTTGAGTGTCCATGTTGATTTGCCTTCGAAGACCAGAGTGGAGGATAGGGATAGGGAGAAGGTGCAGATCGCACGTTGGAATGTGTGATGAGTGAGGTAGATTGCTGCTACAGATGGAAAGCTGATCGATGGCAAGCTGGCCGATGGCATGCTTCTTTGGACCGGACTTGGACCAGGACCGCTCTGAATGGGGCGTCCGGCCGCCTCGCGCGAGCCAACCGCATTCCGAATTCACACACAGCCACAGATTACGACTCACATGCTTCCGCCACGTGCTCGTACGCTTGCCGCTTGCCCGGTAGTTATGATCTCGGTGAGGCCAGAAAGCTACGACACTCGCCACCCGACTTGCTCCCTCCCTTGACAATTTCTGTCCGGTACATATTACGACGACGACAACGACAGTTCGACTATCCCCAACCCGCCAACCCGCCAACAAACCAGAGCCACCGCAATGACACTCTCACTCTCACTCTCACTCTTACTCTCACCAACCCTACCGCCCGTGCCCACCTCTCCCACTCGTCCGTTCCTTTACCCTCCACGCCTGCGTCTGTCTACCCCCAGAAAGAAAGCGCTCAAACCTCGATTGGTGTCGATCCATTCCCTCTCAGCTCCTGACCATCCTTGTTGTTCACCACACATGCGACCGCTTTGCCGCTCTACCCACTATCCATTGCCCTGTGCACTCGCTTTCACGGCCCACTTTCACGGATGGATGCACTTTACAAGGTAACGCACCAGGCTTGAAGCCACTCCCGACGCCGTACACCGCTCTATACCAACACTCTCAAGAAGCCGTTATTTGCCGGTTCCTCGGGCTCCAGTGCGCGGAGGTTTGGAGTGCAGTCCGCCTCGAGCCGTAACGAGGACGTTCGTTGCGCACTCGCCACCCATCATTTGCACTCCACCCTCGAGTTTTCGTCTTCTGAATCAAGACGAGGACTTTGTGCCCCCTTGTCATTGTTCCAGCATCGACCACGCGGACAACCCTGGAATACGCCCAGCCTTTCATCACGAGCGATCGCCACTTACTCCACAGCGATGACAACTCCAGCCCTGGTAGCGAGAGAGGCGAGGAGTACTCTTCGACTCGATTTGGTGAGTCCTCCAGCGACGAGGAAGCGTTACTTCTAGAAAGTGATGAAACTTGGGAAATGATTTCGATCGGAGGTATGCACTACACCGTTTTCCCAAGCCGAGCAAACGTTAAATGCTCCAGTTTCCCATGTAGTACAATGCCAGACTTTTCCTGGCCATCCTCTCGTTGCGTATCCGCCTACCTGTCGCCTTTGTGTTGCGGTTTCCGCGTTCCTACATCTCGTCAACATCGAATGTGTAGGATAGCCCCAGTACCACCGCAATAATGAACCGCACCCCGTCTCTCGGCCTCAACACTGAACCCGCTTCGATCTTCTTGACCTTTCAGCGGCCGAATGTGATTGTACCTCTACCAGCATCGACAAGCAACACGAGTATAAACACACACCGAATGGATTAACAATTCCCCAACGCCACCCCCCCTCAACATTTGCGATTCTATGATCAGCAATCCAATGACGACCAGCTGACGACACCCTTGCTTGGACCTCGGCTTGATCCATGACCTTCAGCAACTCTCTATCTCCCCTCTTTGCATTACAAAACCATGTGCTTGATTCGGTCTAGAGCCCCACCCGCCCGGCGCACTCACTACCCTACTTCACGAGTTCTAAAGTACTCGATCACAATGATCTGGCTATGTACTCTCTGCTATTCCCATTTCGAACCCCCTTCCCCATCGCCTCCATCCTTTTTAGATGCCACCCTTTCTCCGCCTCTGCTCCCCTCCATTCTCTGTGGTGTCCCAGCTCATTCTGATCCGCGCAGTTCTGTTAGCTGGCTGGTCGTTGCGGAATTTCCCCTCTCCCCGTCTCCATCCTCGTCCCCGTCCCCCTTCGCCTTCAGTCCCATTTTTTTTTTTGGAATTCGCGGATATTCCACTCTGTCGTTGAAGGATCTGAGAGTGGTTTTTACTTAAATACCGACCACTCCATCATTATTCTTAGTTGTATTTTATTGTTGTCGAAATCATTCAGGGTAGAACTGAGAGAAACTGAACGAACTGAACCTTGTACTTACTGTACCTCCAGTGTAGGCATTTTAGAGAGATTCAAAGAGCCAACGTACTAAACCAAAGGGGAGATGAGCTTCAACCAATATCTACACATGTGCCATCAGTCATACTGTTTGTCAGAGTCGACCCAATACATGAACCAACGCATCCAAAGGGTTTCGTGCAGCGTCGAAAGACAACACTCTCAATTTCACCGACCAAGCATCAACATCTCAACATCTCGGTAACAGTGATGAGTTTGGGTTAACGTTTAGATACGCTGAAAAACTGTGCGAATTGTCAAAACTGCAACGGGTTAAAAAAATACCCCATCTTCTGAGGCTGGATTTCGGCACCATCTGGTCAAGTATGAGCTTGTGGACGTGGCCGGCGGGGTTGTGGCCTACGCTGGGAACTGGGAACTAGGCGCTGGGTTTCTTCCTTTTGTTTTATTTGCCCGCCGTACGAACCCGCGTTCTCGAGGACCACCACGGTCCACCTGAACGATTGGCTGAGAAATCAAATATGCTCTGATCGCGACCACTGCTATTTACTGAGCGAAAGAAAAGAAAGAATTAGGAATAAGGATAGGATCGGCCCGAAAGAGGAACCTGTCTCTTACCTGGAATATCCACGGACCTCCACCAAAGTCTAAATAACTCTATCCATTCCAGGGGCGAAACTGTGCCCGAGTTGTCATCCTAGATATCCCCCTGTTATGGTAGAAATCCACCCAGCTCCCGTCTTGGTGTACTGCAATCGATCATGGACGATTTGTCGGACGGCTCTAAATCTGTTTGCGTCTGGTCTTGTCACTTCGGTATGGCGCACACGCGGTAGCAAGCGCCTAGGCCACTTGCACGGAGGACGGCCGTCGTTCTTGCCGTCGGTTGAACGACAAGGTGCTACTACCCAACAAATGGGACGAGGGGAGCACGCCAGCTATCGCCCGCACACCGAGTCGCGACACCAAGTCGTGGAATTGTGCCGTTAGCTCTGCATTCGAAGGCGGGAGAGAAAGGAGGGTGGCGTGTGCCACCTTTTGGAGCGATCAAAGTGTTCAAATGCGCTCATTGCAGCACCGAGATTGTGGGGAGAAATGTGCAGATGGTCGCGTCGGCAGGGCACCCTGACATCCTTACGTCCTTTTGGCCGTTTACGTGCGTGCGGACTGCAGGCCTCTTCCTGTTTGCTTTCATTGGATCCTACGTAGTATGGAGCTCTGAGATATACGACCTGCGTCTCGTATGTCCCTTAAATATTGATAGGAAGCCCTGTTGGAGAGGTGTATTGAATGCGGTAGATCCTTCTAGAGGGTTTCATTCGCTTGAAGGGCCAGAAAACATCTGCGTTTGTACCAAATTGATGCCAGTCAGAAAACGATCTTTGTAAAGCGACTTAACGCACCTTGCTAGACATATCTCTCATCTGTACATCATCCATCCCTTCCCTGAAGGTAGTGACATAGAGCGTCGACGCTAACGGCAATTTGCTCGTCGTAAATCCGCTTCTTATCACTTGAATTCTTATCTGGCCAGGGCGGGAAGGACCGACTGCATAATATGCACTTAATATAAAGTAGACCCTATTCGTCATTCTGATTACTTACTCTGGAGTAGAATTCGACCGTTGCAACGACTCCCCTCGCCACTTGTCAGCTGCACCTCGCGGATGGCACCACACGAAAAGCAATTTCAATGTCGTGATTTGCTCCTTATTAGGACACCCACATCCTTAGAGAGTCTGTTTAGGTCCTCTGCTGTGTTACCTGCGGGTAACTGCATGAGTAACTATCATCGTCGCATTTTCTCGATCCCTGATGTACGGTGAGCATGAACACTGCTAGATATCGGGACCTCTCACCACTTGAAGCGCTCAGCAGGTGGATCTTGTGCCTCAATACCCCAGGTGTAAGAGCGGTCACTGGGACAGGCGGTAAATATGTAGGGTCCTCGACAGTCCTGGCCCTCTTAGGCGGTAGATCCTTCGCTCCAACGTCGTCTTCCTCTTGCTTGCACGCGACGCCTCCGGGGTATGGGTCTGAACAGCGGTCCCTTCAGCTTGCTGATAAGCATATGGGTAACCGCCCGTAGCCCAACCCTTCCTCCGCCTTTCTACTTCAATTCGCGTTTGCACGGCAATAACGGCGATGCACTTCTGCACATCGTCATTTCTACCGAAGAGGTGTTCTTGCGAGATCCACCGGTCCCGGGTCAGTCGATCCTTGTGTTGGCTCAGGTCCTTGAGAACCTTACAATTTTTTTTGCTGCACGGCTGGCAAGGCAGGATGCAGATGAGGAGTTGGGAGATGATAGAGCTCGTATAGAAGGGTCGACGTAGGTCAGCCACACGCGGTAGGACTTGCTATAGGACTTGGTTGCTTCCTGCTACACTTCGAGTGCTTGATCGGGCATGGGCGCTGAGGTACTAAGCACCTCGTCCCGACGTCACCTTTCCCGCTATCATTGACTAGGGTGCTCACGAACTCGGGCAAGAAGTCTTCAGGTCGCATCCGAGAATCACCTCCTGGGAAGTTGCAAGTTGCAGTGATTCGTTCTTGAAGAACGTGAAGCACATCGGCAACCCCATCCTCGTCTGCGCCCCATGTCAGACATTAGATTTTGCGACGGAAAACGACACCAACCAAAAGTCACTTCCCCGCCTTCCTCATTGAAGCACTGCCGACGATACCAGGTGGCGCAAGCTATGACCACCAGCAAAAGTCATCCAGACTCAACTGAAGGACGTCCATATGCCTAGGAGAACAGATTCAGCACATTTTAAGGATTTCGTTCGGCTCACTCACCAGCCACGGTTTCAAGATCCTTAATCTCCTCTCCCTCATGCGTTCCAACGGACGAAGATATACAGACCACATGGCACCGCTACCAGGCACGCTATAGTCGCTCTTCGCACAAGATTGACCCAGGAGGCGTCTCCTTCTCCCCAATCTATCTAGCCCTTCAGCTCCAATTTCCATAGTCAACGCGCTTTGCTCACCTGAAAACCTAGGTAGACCTCCCAAAATCTACGTAAGGCAGCTTCAGTACCTGCCAATCGCGACCCGTCGTTCACTCGCGGCGCATTCGATATCATACTCGTACAACACAAGCATGAGCCCGGACTGTACCTCCTTGCCCTTCTTCTCCCACAGAATATATGCGTTCCAATCCTCAATGGAACCGCGCTGAGCTTTGAGTTCAAGCTGCTCACGAGCGTTTGTTCTTTCCACGAGGGCATGTGTAACACAGCGGACAACTTGTCATTTTCCACTTGGAAAATGTCCGGGAAAATGTTTGGAAAATGTCACATGGTCCAAATATTATACATTCTTTATGGAAACATACTAGCACCATTTTGATGATATTCTGACAAGCGATTAAATGAAACTTGAATGGGAAATGAAGAAGTATTACTATCATATTCCAATGGTTCTTCTGTTTTAGTGGCAAAGTAATGCAGTCTTATTTGTGTTGTTGTTGAAAGAATGGGCCAAGCAGATGGAGGAACCTGCCCAAGCGGATGGAGGAACCTGCCCAAGTGGATGGACAAACCTACCCAAGCAGATGGAAGAACCTATCCCAAGCAGATGGAAGAACTTGCCCAAGCAGATGGAGGAACCTGCCCAAGCAGATGGAGGAACCCGCCCAAGCAGATGGAGGAACCTGCCCAAGCAGATGGAGGGACCTGCCCAAGCAGATGGAGGGACCTGCCCAAGCAGATGGAGGAACTTGCCCAAGCAGATAGAGGAACCCGCCCAAGCAGATGGAAGAACTTACCCAAGCAGATCACAAGCACAGCATAAGCAATTTGTCAACATTGATTTAGGTTTAGAATGATATTGTGGCAGCAGAAGCCATGCAAAATGTAAGGCAAATGCAGGGCAAATGTGGGGCTTATATAAGCATCCTGGCAACATTGTACAGGGATCAAATAGATATAATTAAGTTCAGATCCCTGTACTGCCCAGTCATAGTCCTGCCCCAGCCTCAACCTGTGCCTGTCATTCTCCTGACCTCCTGCGAACATTTTCCCCAACAAAGCAATACAACAAAGCAATCACTGCCACATTGCGGCAGCATAACTCTGGCTATTGTGCATAATCATGTTTGTCATCATCACACTGCCTTTCCCACTACATAGAAAACTCACTCAAACCTAACTCAAACCCCACTCACCATCTAGAACACAGCATCTCATTGCTTCAATCCTGACACTAGCTACCTCTGCCTATTGCTTTGGATAACCAACATGGTTCACACAGTCCAATGGCCATATACTCTATTGACTGATGAATCTCTTCCAGGAAACAGGATATGGCTCAATCTTTTACTACCAACCTGCACCAAATGCATCAACAGATGTCCAGACACAATCAAGCAATCTCTTCAGCATATTACAATCTAAGGCTGACTTGGAATATGTACACATTGTTTTTAAACACCATTTGAGCACCAAAACTAATGACTATCCATAGCAAACTGATGAAGAGATGATACATGTACCTCCAGATCCTCTTCCCACAATCCCAGACCCAACCAACAGAGTGCAACACAAACACACGCCTCCTGATGTTGCACCATTGACTGTCTCAGGCTTTACTGGGATAACCATGGTGAGATTCCCACTTAACTACTTCTTGTGTACTCTCTTCAAACACCTGTGCAGGTTTACAAAGCAGTAATCAAACCAGAAGCCAACTGGCTTCAGAGTGTTCAATTTTCCAATGTTACGTTTGAACTGCTCAAAGTAATTGCTCTCCTAAACTTGTTGGCACCAAGGGCTGACCACAACCTTACCAGCAATTATGTCACATCCACCTTCTGGGTATCAGAGGAGGGGATTACTTGCAATTGGGAATTTGGTCAATCCCCAAGGAACCTGAACAAAGGGACATGAACAACTTTTTCCTTGGCACTTCCTTCAATCCTAGCCAAGATATGAGCAATGATCTAACAACAGAAACCATTAGAGCCCTCTCTACTTCTTTTCAGAAGGCAGTTACAATTGGAGTCTATGAAAAGCGGCAGGTAGCCAGGGTATATGAACCAAGGAGGATATTTGAAGCCTTCTACCAGGCCCTGCATTGGCAGATCTCCTTGCAGAACCTTTCTGACCATGAGCATGTGGAAGCAATGGTGAAGGAGAAAAAATTAGCTCGGCGCATTTTTGTGAGTCACTCCATAGCCTACTTGAGCTGTATGTCATTTATGGCTTAACAGAAGTGGCTTATCCTCTGCCATGCTGTCAAGAATGAGATAACTAGGCCTACCATGCATCTTCCACTCACAAATGTGGAATTGGATAATGCACTTGGAGCTCTCCTGATCATGCGTGCAGATGGAATGTCCAGTGAGGACAGTGAGGTACCTGCCACAGGGGGAATTATCCTGAGAAAAAGGAAGCCTGTATGGAGATCAAAGGAGCTGCAAGACTTCTTACAGGCAGTGAGGTCCCATATTGGACATGTCACTCAGTTGGGATATGCAGAACAAGGAGAACCATGTCTTAGTACAAGGCCTGCACCTTCTTGCCTCCCGGCAAACTGCTATGATGAACAGTATGTACAGGGCCTCTCAATTTCTGCCAGGGAGCAGCTCAATATGAAATGATCACAGTATGCATGTCTTGTTTTCCCTGTCCTATCCCAAATATAGATTTGTTTTCAGACTAGCAGGCCATGGTGGGAATTGTACAAAAATTAATACTCCATTAGTGCAATGGAATTGGTCAATCACAACAGCTTCCAATACTCTGTGGATACTCAAACCAGTACCCAAGCATAGTGAAGAACCCAGCTATATATCTGGGTGACACCTGCTAGGTCTACTGGTATTACTGCTTTTCCATGCAAATATACCTGTTCCTGGAACTGGTTCAACCAGATGAGTAGGTTGGTACCCAGGTTTTAATCACACACCAGTTTCACCAGGTCTCCCTCCTAGGCACAATGTGAGTAGGTATCCTGCAAATAAGGAAGGTAATACCAGTTTCAATAACTGGTAACCTGTTTTTCATTTACCAGTCCAAAAGCCAGGGTTCACCCATGTATTCCTAGGTTTCCTGGTACTTATTTTCACACAATAGATAGGAAAGAAATTATAGCATTATTTACTATGTATCCAATATACATAATTATGAATACCAAAAACTTGCAATCAGCTAAGTCACAAGGGGAGAAGTCAGTGTCATGAAGCAGAGTGGAGTGAGCAAGAGGGGGTGGGGCCACCACAAGCATGAGCATGGGAGGTGTAAACATGAGTGCATGCTAACAGAGATTATTAGACACTTGGAAAAATGTGTCAATACAACTGACCAAGATGTATAACAAACTGGATCAGTGCAGTGATGTGCAGGTGAACCTGACATGGGGGCAAATTAAACTGGGTTACTGGATGCCACAGATCACATGCTATATGGAAGTAGTGAGAGACCAGCAGCTGGATTGACAAATGCACCTTGGTCCTCTGTTCAGGCTTGTCCAAATTGGCTTGCCTTTTCCCATCAGATTCTAGCTGGAAATGCACATTCCCTGCAGGCATATGCTATCTCATTGCTTCCTGGGCAATGCTCATCTCAAGAGAGTTGTACAACATCTAAGGGTTGTTGTTTTTCTTTTTGAATCAGGCTCCTGGCCAGTGTCCCACACTGGACCATTATGAAACCAGGTATCCACAGTTTGTTTCTACCCTCCTCTGGTGATTGCTTCAGGTCTGTATTCCTTCTTGACCTGGACCTCTGCTGTGGAGCTAATGAGCTATGCAGGGTGCATCTCATTCTTCTCCATATGTACTGTCAGGGTTTCTCAAATGGGCCCATCTGCTCAACTTGGAATGTATGACCCCCACTTATGACATCCAAGAGCTGGAATATGAATCAGAGGATGATTTCAGTATTTTGTGTGGCATGTAGAGTCATTAGGAATGGATATAATTTCTTTCATTTTCTATTATTGATTTAAGTATGTACAACCAAAAAAGGTAACCTTTCATGTTAGCCATTATATACAAACCAGTTACTGTTATGATGCACATGCAATACCCTTAAGTAATCATAATGTCCAGTAGTCTGGGGTTAGACCTGAGGACTATTATTTCAGTCCTACAAATATAGGCTCAGCAATTCACCAGAAGCACTTTGTGAATATTTGCTTTTACCAGTGTTAGAGTAGTGTAGATCATATGTAATCACTACCTAATACTTATAGAGAACTATTACCTTAATAATGACACTGTGCACACCTCAGGATATGATTCCTCAGACAGTTTGTCAATGAGCACAGAGTGACTACAAAGGTTAGCACTGGATATGTAAAGGTATTCAAATGCTATACAATGTAGTATATGTATAAAGCTTTATTTACTAACTATCCTTTACCTATTGTCCCATGCACTCCATATCTCTTATGGATTGGCTTGCAGATGGGCTACTTAGGTGTTTAGGATGCATTAGAATGTGAATGGGTAAAGATTGGATGATATTCAAACCCCACTAGGGGTTGCCCCTTTATAGGCAAGCGCCCATAGCAGGTTGCTAAGTACACAGCCAAATCTGCATCACCAATCACAAGTATCTGTCTGGGTTTCGCAAGCGAAACAGTTAACCTTTGTCCAAGGGCAGATTCTTTTCTTTGTCCAATGTACATATATATTCATATTATGTCAGTAGCACTTCTGGATACACTACATTCTGAGTCTGAGTCCCTGCCTCCCCTTGTGGAAATAGAACATATAGCAGTGGCCCTTGAAAGTGCAACATAGAGTTAGCTGTATGTGAAGACAGGAGTATGTAGTCCAATCCTTACATACTTTGTTGATTGTCATTGCAAAGGGCAGGCAAACTGGGAATTGACAGAGTGCAATGATGAAGGTAGGGTCACTCTTACATGAGTATTGAGTGATGCAAGGAATGAACACTCATACTCACCTCCCAAAATGCAACCCTCAGGGACATTGGTGGAGGTGCAAGTGATCAGTAGCCATGTTCCATTGTAAGGACCTTGGGAAGGATCCAAATTGTGCAGCAGCATTACTGTGAATCCCACTTTGAGTGCCAGCCTCGTCTTTGGAAGGCCATTTGGTGCCAGGGTCTGTGGGTATTCAGGAGAATAGCCAGCATACAAATCTTCAGTCTAGTGCCTCTGCACTTTCTGAGTCTCACAGATAACTCTATCATAAACTGCAAAGGTGTGGGTAACCCAGAGTACTTGGCAAGAACACTGGTTGTGGCCATCCACTGTTTCATTGCAAGTGTAGAGATTGTCCTCTCTGTGAAGTACCTTGGTAGCCCTGGCTGAGGATTGGAAGTACCTGGGTAAGTTGCATGGAGAAGACTCTTCAAGCCTTCCTCTGCCTAAGCCACACATGTCTTGAGTCAAATGGGAAGATCTGCACATGCTGTCATAGGTATGAGTGTTGGTTGCATGCATATGCAATGTCTTCCCTACTGCCTGGAGTCCCCTCTCCAGAGCACTACAATACCACCAAAAAGCCTGGTACTGTCAGGAACACCCTTCAGAGTGTGGTCCACTGCTTCCATGCAATGTGAATGCAATGTTGAATTATACTGATGAATGTGTTCCTGGAAGTGTCTAGACTCTTCTTCTTAGGAGAGGTGGGTCCTCTGAGGGGTGGAACAAATACCTCAGGGGACTATCAATACAGGAGTCCTGAAGACCAATAATCAAATGGTGCATGACTTGCCAGCATAACAACAGAGTGTGAAAGCAGGATTATTAATGGTTGGATACTGTTGCCCCTCTTCTACCCAGTGTTTGGCATGGCAGAAGGAGCAAATAAAATCCCCAAATGCTGACAACCTATGGGGTGGCCATGTGCTTTTATACAGAATACAGGTACATTTAAATGCAGGAGGTATGTGGAATTGTGCCAGTGTGTGGCCTTGACATTGCCCCCTTGGCAGCCTCCTTGGTTGTCCCCTAGGTTGTCCCCTTGGTGATGCCCTTGATGGTTGGCCATAAACAGGTAATTGAGTGAAGAAGACCATGGATCTACAGCAGGTTCATAGTCTGAATCAGGATCTGCCACTGGCAAAAGAAGAGGCATATTCTCATGTTCTGGCCCAGAGCCATGATCAAACAAAGAGAGGGGTTAAACAGGAGGGGAGATCACCCTGCTTGTAAGGTGGTGGGTGCAGATGGTGTTGCATGAGGGGCAGCTGCAGGAGGAGGAGGTGATGGGAATGGGGAAAAGGGGATCAAGGAGATAAGGGGGTGCAGTGGTGATAATGGGTTTGATAATTCAGGTAAAGCTTGTGTATATAAAGTGGCTTTGGTGCTGCCACCTGTGGAGGGTGAGGAACAGGGACAGATTGTAAATTGAGGGGTTGGAATGTGCCGGAAGGGAACGAATACAGTCATCGAATATGTGATGGGCTTTGTTAGACATATTATCGATGTTTTAGAGCCCTTGAGACAGCCTGTTTCTTCTGTACTGTGGCTAAAAGGATACAATCATCCCTAAGACAAAGGTTCTTGGTTTCAGTATTCAGCTCATGATTAACCATTTACATCTCAGCAATTACTATAATTTTTCTGGAAATGTTTGATTGCTGCTAGAGGGCAATCTTGAAGATGCGGGCAAGGCCTATGGCAGGTGGTGCTGCATTCAATAGCCATTGGTCAAGCCTGTTACTCATTACACTGGTTCATTATTATAAATATATCATAAATATATCATGTCATATAGTTCTGGTTGTTTACCTAATTATTTAGATATTTAGAATGGATTTTATGAATTATTTTTTCATTTCTTCAAGTTATCGCCCTGTTGTAAGGCTCATTCTCATCATACTTAATGTGCTATAAGATATATTTATTATTTCACTATTTTCTTGTTTATCTACATTTTTATCTACATGTTTAAAAGGATTTGACGAAGGGGAAATTTTTTCAGTGGTTTTTCGGTGGCTGTGTGGGAAAGAAAATCATTAAGCAAGAGGCTGGAGCCAATCACCAATTTATGTCACCTGTCACCATCTTTCATTAATATATAGATTATAGTGATGTCACAGTCATTCATTTACATGGATACCAATGCTGTGTAGAACCTGTGTTCGGCGCCTATTCAGTTCCTTTGTACACCACCATGGTGAATAAAGCCTGTGCCATATTGGACTCTCGAGGGCAGGCACTCTCGAGGGCAGGCATGCGATCTGTGTAGCCTGCGCAATGATGCCTCTGCTCAGGAGATAAAATTACAATAAATATACTGTTCATATCCAACCCATATGACACTAACTAATCGATGATAATAGCAAGTGTACATCAAGGTATAAATAATTTACCATTCCCACCCACTTGATTCCATTCTATAACAGTTACCAGTACCATGACATGGTGATATACCAGTCCCCAAGTCAGGTGGTACTCACCAGCAGAGGCACTGGGTGAATACCAGGTCCCTGCACTGCACAATCTGGTAACCAGCACAAGGTACCAGCATGGCTTTCCACAGAGGTTTATACTTGAATCCTGTCATGCCTCAAATGGTTGGCAACCAGATCTGTCAACCAGACCTGTTGATCTGTCAAATCCCCACCCTTTCACATTGGGACATTGACTCCTGGCAGCTTTCCACAGAGGGTTGGATGTATCAAGCAGGTTAATAAACCAACTATTTAAATGGGCATACAGCAGTGAAAGTCATAAGAAAAACACAAATTCCGACATTCACTCTTCACACCCTTTCTTCAAGCCATGAAATTGGGGTAGAATGGTGTAAATACTTAAGTCCAAGGAAGATATAGAAGCACCAGGTTGTTGCTGCCTCGGTAGATGCTCTTTGGGACTTGGGTTTTGATCTGATTCCCAGGCTGTAAAGATAGTGAAATGATTGAGGATTGAAGATCCTTGAAGACCAGACATCCAGAGGAATACCAACTGACTCCCCAGTACACTGACAATCATAGATGATGTCATGACTAACTGGTTCAGTGTGCCGAGAAAGGCAGTGGAAGAGCCAATCCTTGCTGGCCCAGTTGACAGCAATGGCAACATTGTTTCCAGTGTTGTACCCCTGGTGACTACCCTCCATGTGGGTCAAGATGAGGTCACCAGGTTGCTGAATTGCAACTGAAAAGGAACCTTGGCCAGATTTGATGAGTCCCACTGGGTCAAAGAAGACTGACTTGTGCCTCTGGTGGCATTTTTGCAGGTAGTCTGGAAATTGTAAATCATAGTGTTTCCAGGTAGTACTATCCATGGCTCACCTCCAAAGTGGTTTTGAAGGAACAGGGTCTGTGCAGCATTCTTGAATATCCACACCTTGGGGTGGCCAGCAATGAGAAAGTTGGCTGAATTCAGATCACCATCCTCCTGGTGATCTGGAAATGGAGTGCCAGCTGCACCCCAATATGTCCAAGGGGTTACAACTCCAGTGTAACCCTCAGCAATTTGCTGCAGTATTTCTGTAGAGTTAAGAGCTGGATAGTGTGCTTTAAAGTGGTGAAAGCAGATGTCTGGGAGGATATTATCTGCAAAGTTGCTGAAAATGTTGGCACAGGGGTGTGAAATGGAGTTGAGAAAGGATGAAGAAGTAAGGCTATCATTTGCATTGAATGGATCTTTATACAAACTAGTAAGAAATAATTCCATGATTTTCAGATGAGAAAGAGCTCACCAGACATCCCATTGACATACAAGCGACTCTCATGATCCCTTGGAAAGCACAAGAGGGAGTCAATAGCCTCTTCTCCAAGTGATGTGTTCTGTAACAGGTGCCTCTTGATTGTTCGAGTGCTGGGGGCCAATACCACTGGAGGAGTTGATGGCCAGATGTCTTCCATGGATATGTCTTCATCTTGTCCCACATTATCATAGACCACAGAGGAGATAGGGGGTGCTGTGTGGGAAGGATTGATATCTTGGACCGAATCCAAGGGCTGTAGTTTGATTCTAGTGATGTTCAATTCACGCTTTCCAATAGGGACTGGTAGTGAAAGTCAGGTTGCTGTTCTTCTGATTATCAGTCTACTGACCATGGGGACCAAGGCTAGGATTTTGACACAGGAGCTCTCTCACTCTGTTGAGAGTCTCTTCTGGTCCTTCCCATCCAGGCATGGGAGGAGTCTGTCAGAGCTGGATTGCTCCATACTTCCTCAGTTCAGTCTGGATTTCAGGTGACTGCATCAAGGCAGTAACTGCCCCAGCTGATTGCATATCCACAGCATATATGGGTATGGCACATGGAGCATTGAGATTTGCTCTAAGATTTGTGGAATTGATGGGGAAGTGGAGATTCATGTGGTTTGAGCCAAGACCGGTTGATGATGTGGGAGCAAGAGTGGGAGCAAGAGTGGGAGCAAGAAAAGAAGGAGGAATAGCTGATGGAATAGATGGAGAAGGTAGAGGTGGGTCTCCATTGGTCCTAGCACATCTAATTCTGGTTCCATCATCATACAATTGGAGCCCAAAAGAATCAACAATCGACTGAATCCCAGTACTAGATTCCATAGTGAGCTGTTCAGGTTTGGAGGGATAGTATCAAAGAACTTACTCAGAATTCTCAGGGATCTGGTCAAAGTAGAGGAGCTGCCTATTGCAGTATGTCAGGGCAATGAAATAGGGCATAGAACATGAAACCCACAGATCTTTACATTCCAAGGCCCTTTTGAACCCATCCCCTGGCTGCCCTGTGTCAAATTTGACTAGGAGGGGCAATCTCTGATCAAGTAGACCAGGTGTACTCTTGTTCTTCCTGTGGAGTGCAATCCCATTGATAGGCTTTTGATTCAATGGAATAGTGATATATCTAGGCTCAAGTTTGGAAGGAGAAATGGTGGGACCTGGAACTTCTTGGCAGTTTATGGCAGCTAGAAGGGCAGAGCGAAGCTCCCTATAATCCCAAGTGGATGAAGTCTTGGTCAGAGGGCCAAAGACTAAGATCGGAGTGGGAACTGGGGTGCGGGACATTTCTGAGATGGTGGCAGAATCTAAGTTCTTATGAACATGACAATGGTTCAATCTCCAGTCTTGATAACTCTGGGCTAGCCCTGGGAAGGTCTAGAGCAAGTTAGCAGCAGCCTGACTTGATCTCACAGGAGGCAGCATGTATTTTTCTCATTAATCCTGGCAGAGATAGTAGCATAATAGTTATATTAGCAGTACCAGTACTACAATCATCTACCAGAGTGTCTGTATTCTTAAGTGACAAGAGCCCAGATGAGGAGGGAGGCAAGGAGGGAGGCAAGGAGGATGAGAAGAAGAAAGAGAAGAAGGATTAGAGAAGAAGAAAGAGAAGAAGGACAATAAGTCCAAGGAATACCTTTGGATGGCAGCACACATTTATTTTCTCATACATAGCAGGATATAGGATAGAACAGCATAGCATAGCAGTTGAATTAGTAACAAGAGATACTACACAAGACCTTACCAGCTCAAAATCACCAGTGTATGCAGTTCTATAGGCTGCGTGAAGACACTCATGTCATGTCACCATGTGGTGCTGGGTTTGTTTGCTATTTGTCCCTTGTTCCTGGCACACCCCAGTAAAAAACGACTCTCGACTGTCCTTTGTGTTCTTCGTGGCTCACTCAAATCGTGTTTTCTAAGCTTTTTGCCATCTCAACCTTTGCATCCTCCTCAAGTCCGAGGCCCTGGAAACTACGGCCCCCACTCCCCTTTTCCTTTCCTTTCCTTTCCCTGCCCTCCCGTTCCTCCCCCTTTCCTCCTCCATAAGTTCTGTTCTACAGCTGACTAGTCCCCCACTAAAAAAACTAAAAAATCAACTGCAGCAGCAGACACGCAACAATCGACAATCCCTCACTACCCTGTACAAATTCAGGACAAAAGATGATGTCCATACTTTGGTCTGATGCTGGTACTTGCGGGATGTCGATGGCCAACTGGGCTCTCAGTGAGGACGATCGTGCAAAATTCTGTGCTTGAAGGTATGGCCTGAAGCAGAAGGGCGGCTGAGGGGCGTATATACTGGTATTCGTGCTCATGTACATCCCATTATACTTCAGGGGGCGGCGATTTATTTACTAACTCTCTTTTTCTGTTTACTTGTCGTCAAACACCGACTCTTCTGACATGGTCCATTCTTCCTCGCATCGAGCTTCCTTGCATCGAGCTGCCTTCTTCACGGTTTACTCTTGCAAGCAAGTTCTGTGTGCAAGGTGCGATCTGTGTGCTCCTTGAGGCAGACAGGAAGAAAAAAAAGAAAAAAAAAAAAAAAAAAAGGAGGGTAGATAAATTAAAGTTTGAGCTGTCATGATTGGTTCGGGCATGGAAGTGACGTGCTGTAAGAGCCTCCACCGAAATTGCTCTCTGGGTGGAGGATGACTTTGCTGACATGATTGTGACAAACAATGATCCTCATGAGGCTCAGGCCACGCTCGAGAGCAACTACGGCTCACAGCAATCTGGCATCCAAGAAGCTGTTATCGACACTGAATTGACTCTTGCACAGGGCAGCCAAACTCCGATTACCACTCACCGCTTGAATTAACCTGTGGAACCACTGTGAGCCCGATCTTGAGTATGAGTGGTTGCACGAGTTCTAATAGCTCGTCGGGGTATTGATCCAGAGCAGACAATTCGATGTGAGACGTGAACTGTGTAAGTTCTCTCACTTCTATGTTTTTTTCCTTCGTTGTTCCCTGACAGTCTCCCTCTCGCATGATCCAATGCCATATTCCTATCTTACTCTACGGCTGCGCCTTGGTCTTGGGATCCAGGATGTGTGGTACGTTGACCTACGTACAGTGACATGCCGCCCACAGTCTCTAGCAACACTGACTCTATTTCTGAGGTAGTCTGCAGAGCACCTGGCAGTGGCAGACAGGCGAACAGGTGCATTAGCAGTTGTACTCTTCAACTCCTTGCTCACAACCACTCCTTGCTTGATGCGTGAATGAGTGTTGATGCACTGCAGAGGCCTCAGACCCACAGGCAGTGCTTACTGAATTGTTATGGGTCCCGCCTGAGGTCCATCACCAATGACCTGAACAACAGGTGGTGGTTGTGTATGGGTCTCACTGAGCATGGGTGGCGGAGGTCTGTCCTCATAGAATTGGCTCCACTTCTCCAGTGGCTCGACCATGGAACATGGCATGCCAAAAGCACGTAAGTGCACAAGATCTGCAAAAAGAGCCTCAAATGGAGTAAGTCCCTTCAACACCTTCTTTAGTGTCCTATTGTGAACATGATACACTGCTGACCCAAATGCTTCTGCCAATGGAATGACCAACTTCTGTAACACATGCAGCACATGCATCAAGACCAGGTATCTCCATCAGTAGTCCATAATTTGCATACTGCTGACACCTCCTTTTGATGATGCAACAGTAGCCATTGACTCTCCATCCCGGGCCTTTAGTTCTACCCTGCCATTGCAGCTTCCCTAGTGAATGAGTTGCACATGGACACCTGGTGCATAATAAATGTCTTGCAGTTCTCTTGACCATTGGCTGATGGAGCCACTCTGAGGGTCCCTGATCTGTAGGCATAAATCAGCATCATTCTTGCAGACCTTGGTAGGTGGAATGCCCAGGTAGTTCGTTGTCATAGTTCCCTTGTAATATATTGTGACTGTCCTTATGGGCAATCTCACTATCTGATTTGTATTGTGGCCATCCGTATGGGTGATCCCACTGCCTAGTGCAACACAGCCATCCTTATGGGTGATCCTGTTGTTGCAGATATCTCTTCTGCTGTGACCATCCTTATGGATGAGCTCATTGCCCCATTGTCCCACAGCTGTCCTTATGGGCAAGTTGCTTGCCATTGCCATTCCACTGTAGCTGTGACATTTGCTGGGTTATTCTGCTGAGACAGTCAAGCCAATGACACTTCTGTGGAGGCTCCACTGGCTAGTCCTGTAGAGTCCTATGCTGCTCCAGCCTACTTGGTGCCTCCCCTATTGCGGCCATCCTTATGGGTGAACCCATTGTCCTATTGCAACACAGCCATCTGTATGGGTGATCCTGTTGTTGCAGATATCTCTTCTGCCATGACCATCCTTATGGGTGAGTTCATTCCATTGCAATGCAGCCATCCATATGGGTGATCCTGTTGTTGCAGAAATCCCTTCTGCTGTGACCATCCTTATGGATGAGTTCATCCCCATTGCAACACGGCTGTCCTTTTGGGCAAGTTCACTGCTGTAGTTCCCTTGTAATGTATTGTGACTGTTCCAATTTGTATTGTGGCCATCCATATGGGTGATCCCACTGCCTAGTGCAACACAGCCATCCGTATGGGTGATCCTGTTGTTGCAGATATCTCTTCTGCCATGACCATCCTTATGGGTGAGTTCATTCCATTGCAATGCAGCCATCCGTATGGGTGATCCTGTTGTTGCATATATCCCTCATGCTGTGACCATCCTTATGGGTGAGCTCATTGCCCTGTCACAACAGCTGTCCTCACGGGCAAGTTGCTCTGATTCCTCCATGGCACTGCAACTGCAGGTGCTCATCTTATTCGCTCCAAACACAACACTCCTCACACTTCCTACTCTGCTTGTTGCCACCTGTTCTTTGCTGTATATACCATTTCAGTGTATGTAGAATTGAATGCATGCTTTAGGTTGATAACAAAAGCTGGCTTATTGCATTCTCTTGTATGCCACCTGTCTATCGACTCTGACTTGGACCTTACCATATCACCACCGCACAAACTGGGCACAACACAGGTTGACATTCTCTTTGACACTGCTTCTAGGCTCTGCAAGAGAATCATGGGCTCAGATACTGTCATTGAGCAGGCATATCATACATATAGACAGCTATTATCCACACTCCCACAAATTGATACCCAGAAGCTGAAATTCATTGGGCCAATTGTCACTGAATATGTGCCAAGTAGTGACTTGCTGGTTGAAATAACAGGTCCCCAGGCACTGGACCCTGTAAATACAGCAAGTCATCAGCTCTTGATGGTTCAGGGACATGGGAGGGAGCTATTTTCTTTGCTTCAGGGGCACTCCTGTATCCAGTGGCAGGATGCTACCAACTCTGTCCTTCTTAGCCTCAAGCACCTTGATGATATCTGTTGTGGGGTTTGGACATCTCAAAGGGCTGCCCCCCAAGAGTTAGTCAGGATTATTGATTGTGGTGGGCATGAATACACAACAATACCTTCTATTGAACTAACTAATCACACAGGAAAGCATTTCTCCACCCCTGTGGTGAACCTTCATCAGATCATAGCAATGCTGCTCTGTGTTGCTCTATTGGCCCAGTTTACCTCATACATGTCTCAAGGGAATCTTGAATATTTGCTTATGCTCCTTGATCATGTCACAAGGACTCTCTTTCCTAGTGTCACAACCTTTCCAAGGACCCTCCAGCAATTACTCAAATGGTTTAATCTTACTCCAATCTCCAGGGAATATGTATGCTGCCCCTCATGTTTTGCACTATATGTCATTTTGTCATTCTCTCCTCTGCAAAGGCCACTTCCTTCTTCTGCTGCACCTTTCCCCCCCAAACCAGAGGATGACCCTGCTCTACAACATTCTGTGGTGAAAGCCCAAGAGCTTCTGGCTATTGCTCCTATTGACAGGAATGAACACATATCATTCCCATACACAATGCCTCAAAGATTAGAGCCTCACTGCACTTTCCGTAGTGTGCCCACTGCCATGCCATGTAATGCACACCTTGCCCATGATAAGGGTCAAGGACGATATGCTCCACTTCGCAAATATGTTGTCCTTGATATCTTTGACTATCTGGCATGGCTTCATGCTTGCCCTCAATTTGAGAAATCTCTGGTACAATCTATACAATCAGGCCCAGAAATGAATGATGGGATGAAGGATGTAATGGATGGATCCTATCCATCTCAATTGAAAGATGTGAATGGCAAACCATGGAGGAGGATTCAAGGGACTGAAAGCCACCTGACTCTTGCTCTATTTGTGGATTGGTTCCAACCCCATTCAGGAAAGCACCATGAGCAAACCACTGTAGGGGCCATTTATCTTATTTGTCTGGACCTACCTCCACACCTCAGATATCAAACAGAGTATATATTCATGCTGGCCAATATTCCAGGTCCTAAAGAGCCAGTGAAAGAGCAACTCAGCCACTTGCTTGATCCAATTGTGGACCAGCTGCTTGAATTATATGTTAAAGGAATCTGGCTCACAAAAACATGTGAATACCCAAATGGTCGCCATTGCTATGCACTTCTTCTCTTCCTGATCACTGATAGATTGGGTGCACAGAAGGTTTCAGGACTTGCTGCACATAATAGCAAATGGTTCTGTTATTGCTGCCAGCTGCCTCGCAAGGAGATCCACAATATTAACCATGAAACCTGGCCACCACCCTTCACACCACAGGAGCATAGAGAAAAGGTCCAGATATGGCTTGAAGCCCAGACATTGGGTGAAAGGAGGTCTCACTTTGACCAATATGGCTTTCGGTTCAGTGCACTCTCAAGGTTGCCCTATTTCAGTATTATTCATGGAACACCACCAGACCCCATGCATATTGGTCCACTGGGGAATCTTGTGGAATATGGAATCAACATTCTTGGCCTGAAGGGACATAAAACAAGTCTGGTCATTGAGTCTGACAATGATGATTTGGATCAGACTGAGGCTTCAGAGGCAGCATCAGATGTTTCTGGTTATTCCTCACATGAAGGACATGGATCTGGTGCTAGTGGTCATGGTGATACACCAGAAGATGTTGATATGGAAATGAACCTTGATCCAGGTGTTGGTCTGCATCCAGATCTTCAGGACAAAGGTGCACAAGAGCTGGAAGAACATCTTAAAAGACCAATGACAATTCAAGTTATTAACAAGGTCCTCAAGAGTAAGACTTCTGACTTCAAGAAAGTATGTGCAGGAAAGGGAATTTCCCTCCACAATACAAGGCACCGTGGAGGTCAACCCATCAAGAGAGACATGCTAGAACTTCTAATTTTCAAGGTTTGCTTATCACTACAGTATGCATAACTCCCAAAAACTCACTTATCCCTCAAGATGAGACCAAAGGATGAAGCTGATGGCCTTATCCATATGTGGCAACTGGAAACACCAAAAAGGCCCACTCAGTCACCTATGAAGGTGAGCAATGACTAAGCCTAAACATACATACTGAATACACCAACAGGCAAAGTCCAGGATACAGCTTGGGAGCCACCTTATCACTCAGCTGAGGAGAGATATCAAAGACACTATTCTGCCCTCCAGAATTGATGCCCCCCCACACAATCTTGGAAGCTCGAAATCAGGAAACATGAAAGCCAGCCAGTGGCAGACAGTCTTCATGATCACACTCCTTGTGACACTTACCAGAGTATGGGGTATAGAGAAAGCCTCTAGCACCAACATTGATCACCTGAAAAACTTCCATTCTCTTGTTATTGCTTTCTGGCTTGCCCATCTGCCAAATATCAATGAACAAACAATAACAAGCTATGAGAGAGCTATGAAAGAACATCTGGAGGGCCTCCTCACACTTTTCCCAGAGTATAAACTCAAGCCTAAGCACCACTATGCCCTTCACCTTGGATTATTCATGAGGCTATTTGGACCAGTGAAGGGTTGGTCTGGCTGGGCTGGAGAGAGGAAGCACTTGAGCCAAAAGAAGACACCTACAAACAAAAGAGTTGGTGAGCTAGCTGTATGATGTACAGCTCATTATGATATTTGTTAAACTATTTTAGGTCAACTGGAGATTACCATGGCAGCAAGTGAAGCCACTAGATCAAACCTGCAGCTCCTTCTTTGCAGCCTTGCTTGCCAGCCACTCACCTCTATGTTTAATCTGATGCCAGATAACCGCCATCTCCCCATAATACTGCCTCCTGATGAGTGCTACACACCAGTGGAGGCCCCAGTGACATTCATTACTCTCAGTGAGGAAACACATTCAGCATTGACTAGGTTTGCCCAAACTACATTTTCAGCCCAGCCTACAGTTTCAGTTTCAAAGACTGGTATAAGGCTGAAGACGATATCATTAGGGACTTGGGTATACAAACCATGGTACAATGCCCCCGGGATAGTTTGATTCATTTTGGGACACAACAGTTCCAGGGTGGATTGGGTGAATTTGTGGGTCACATTCATGAGGTATTTTTTTGGCCCTCAGGTCCAGTCAATAATGCTGAAGCTCCAGAGGGATACACTCTGATTACTGTGGCTGTTTATGGTGCTTGCCCTTCTGGCCATCCAGATCCATTCCTTCTATTCCCATATACATGTGCAAGAATCTGCAGCACCAAAATTTCTTCTTATATTATCATATCACCAGAAGATATTTGTGGTCCAGTGGCCATTGCTCCTTGGCGATGTGCAGTTGAAACACAAGTAGCTGTTGCATGCCATGTGTAGGTGATACAGCATTGTTGGTATTGATCTGTTGGAATAAAAATGCTTCATTGTGGTTAATATGATTTGTGAGGTCACTTCTAGCATAGCTATGTAAAGGTCAACATGAAATGATAACCATAACTCAAGTCTAGGACCAAATACAATGCCCAAGGCTTTTCAAAGGACTAATTTTCTAAGTTCAAGAGGCTGAACTCCTGCTTCTGAGGAGCTGTGGGGAGACAAACCATGTCCCAGACCTGGACACTGGGTATGCCGGACACAGGGACTAGTATATACTGTGTCATATTGGCAACACTCCCCCATCCCCACATTCCAATGCTCCCTTGCAATTGCCCACCTCCCCTCAGCAATGCATACTTGGCCCTGCACTTAAGGGGTTGTGTGATGCAGGTCATGAGTAGAGGAGAGACAACTTGCATGACATGTGCCTTTGATGTGACTGACAATAGTATTGAAGTTGATGTGCTGATCTTGTCTTGATTGAGGAAGAGTTGTTCTGTCAGGTCAATTTATATTATCATGCCCTTATGATTCTTGCAGTTGTTCATATTTTGGAGGCCTGCTTAGCTGCTTTCATCTTTTTTGTTCTGTTGTCGAGTATGGCCTGGGCTCGCTAGAACCTGGTGCTGATATGCAAATGTGTGTGTGTGCCACTAGCTATTTTATTGTGTATGCATCCACCATGCTTTCTGTGTGTGTTTCATACTGCCCCATGCAAGGCGCTACTGGTACTGGCATGGTATCCACTTCAATGTGTTTGTTGAACTGTGGCACTGCTTGTCAAATTGTGTCACCTCATTGAGCAATGCTCCAGCTGCGAGGAAATGGATGTGATTCTCTCTACTACCTGGTATCTTGTACATGCTCTCTTCTTCATGCCTGCAGACAATGACAATGACACAGGAGCCAATCCAATTTATCCCCTCACCATGCTCTTCACACTCAGGATATGATCCATCCTTGAGAGGTACCAGTATATTTGGTACATGACTGTACTGCCTAGTGTTCCTATCCCAAAGGTCAGTTTTGCAGCCTCAACTAAATTGTATCCCATGGGCTGTGTCACTGCATTGCACATCAATATCATTGCACAACCCACCCTTGGAAGCACATCTTACAGACCCTAGTCTTCTTCCAGTTACCATCAGTTCTCCCTCTTCACCAGCATCCCAACATGTTCTGCCCCCCAGCCTCCAGCATCGAGCTGGTGCAGTAATTAATATCGGGTCATGGGATAATCTCGGCTAGGCTATTTGTTATTATCTAATCTTTGTTTGTCTTTCATGTCATGTACATTATGCCTGTGTCTCCTGTTTTGAGTATACCACAATAATAGGAAGGCTATTTCTATCGACACAGCCCCGATTTATGAATAACTTTGGGATGGGAGCCGATTTCGCAATGATCAATGATCACGCAGCTTATTTTTCCCCTTCCACATCCTTCCACACCCACACCCACACCACACACCTCCCACAGGATGGCCGCGCAATATCGGACTCAGGGTCATTCATTCACTTTTCACTTCACTGCTTTGAGGGCTGGACTAGGCGGTGGCGTATTGCTGCAACCAATCATCGTGGTGACTGTAGTCACTCGCAGCTGGCAGCACATCTCCCACACTGACTCTGAGGATAATAATTAATCTCTCAATTCGCAATTTGTCACCTTCTGTTTCTGTGGGGCCAACAATTCATGCTGGATGCCAATCTTGAAAGGATACCCGAATTCATTCAGAGAACATGTTCATCTTGAGCACTTCGCCCCAAGAATCCCCATTATGTCTAGAACATTAGCCATTGATAATCTGTGAGACATCTCGCCGATTGTGCCTTCTATCTTCTATCTTCCATGTCAGTGAAACCCTACAAACCCCGCACAATGCCGGCACACGCCGTGGTACATTTCGAATTTTGAATGTTTGAAGTACGGCCACCCTCTCTTCGAGGAAAAACCACCGAGGTTGCATGATGATGTCATAACCTGCCGAGGCAGCATTGTTCATTCTGAGCACTTAGATTACAAGGTGCTCATGCCCTCAATATCTATCCTGGGTATTGTACTTCAACTGAACTCACCTTACCATTCTATAAAGCTAAGCCCGCTCCTAGTTTATATAAAAACTGGTGGATGTGCCGTATTTTTAAATGGGAGGTGCACCCACTGTCAATAAATGAATTGTAGGGACCGCTAGGGATTCGTAAGATGGGATGGGATAACCTCATTCTCGTCATCCTGTTCTTCCGCATCCAGTATCATCACTACTACGCAACATTTCGAATTTGTAGCCTTTATTGCCTTACAATTGATTACTCCTTATTGGATTCGATGAGTTCATATGTGTATGAAAAGGGGACCCTTGATGCATGTGAATGGTACTGTGGATTAAATAAATATCTCGAGTGGACTCCGGCCCGTACCTTTTGGACCTCCCAAGGATTCCACAACTGTGGGCTAACCTAGCACCTCCCAGGGTACTTCTGACATGAATGGCATACCCACAGAAGGTTCGATTACATGTATTCCATTGCACACATGCTCCACTCTTTTCCTTGAGCACTGGCATCAATTCTAAGGGGGAAGGATGTAAGTATTCTATAATTAATAATTAGGACTACATGTCATGTCTTTTTCATACACATTGTATAACTACATGTGCACTCATTACCTCTATTGTCCGGTCATTGGGCATGAGTCTGTTCATTTATCTGTAATTCATTCCATTGTTCCTACCTTTTCCACTAGCTTCATAAGGTATAGGCAGTGAACATGGGCAAGCTACCCAAACACCGACCAACAGATGACATAGGAAAGACAAACGCACGAAACTATATTATTTATATGAAAATGGGGGTATAGAGGAGTTTTATAGAGCACTCACACCAGGCTCAGCGCTTGGGGACAAAAGGTGGATAGGGGCCACCGCAAATACTGAGGCACCTGTCGCAAAGTCAGCGCCAAGCAGTTGAACCCTGCTCATACCGGATAGCTACCATTGGAAAAATAGAGGTAGAGGTGCTTTCCACATGTCCTGACGGGTTTGTGGGGACAGGGGAATGGATGACCGCAAATGATTTGGGTGGCAGTAACAAGGAGGCCATAGACTAAGAGTGATATATTGTGAATTATAGGTCTATTTTTTTGCACACAATTTTCTTATCTTTTACATGCTTCTGGAGCCAGTTGCAGGCCTCGTTCGACAGAAACGTGCGAGGTCTCAGCCCGTCAAATGCCCGAATGCCAAACCGGTCATCACCATCACTGATGATGGCACTGAGTCTTTCCGGGGCCAAAGTGTCGTCGTCGATATTTGAGAGCAAGAGGGATAGGGATAAGTCGTGCCGAGTGCTGCAACCCACCTTGCCGCCCTCTCCCATGCCGACGTCCGCCACAGTTCAGCAATGCTTGTTTCTGCATCTCCCACAGCAACAGCTAGATGCCTCGTCTGTATCATCATTGTCGCTGTACTCTTGCACGTCGACCAATGCAAGTGCCTTCGTCTCGTTGGGGGCAACGACACCAAACAATGCCTCGTGCGACAAGCTCGACGAGCCGGACGTGATTGTTGACAAGAAGCTGTCCGTCCCCATCGTGCCGCCAAACTTGGCACAGGTGTTTTTGACACACCATCTCGAATTCAGTCATTGCGCAGACGAGAGGTACAGACTCACATCACAGCATACACCTGGCACACCCTTCAAGTCACACTTTGATGACGACCCACCGTACTATGTCTTGTTGTCGACCTACCTCTCCTATGTCATCCTCATCATTATAGGACATGTCTGCGATTTTTTCGGCAAATGCCTCTATCCACTTTATTACATGCATCTTATGCCTCACAAGGTATGCATCAGCAGCCATGACAATATCGTGTATCGAAAAGGCAAATGTTGCTGATCCTGATCAGTCACCTTTTGGCCAAATGATAGGGCTACGCACTGCTCAACTCCAATTTCGACTTGTTCTACATGCGCAGGCTCAAACGGCGCATCGAAGACTGCTTCTCCCGACCCGTCACGAATGTCCCAGGACGCACGATCACCCTCCTCAAATGCACCTCAAACGACCATAACAAGTTGTTCGACTTTTCTGGCACCAAATGCCGCGCTCTCAACATCTCGTTGTACAACTACCTCAGTTTGGGGGATCACCAAGCATGCAACACAGGACAGGGTATCAGGCTGGGAATTCTTATTTATTGGTTGTCTAGGGGGTCTTGTTCCAAGGTAGTCCCAGAGAGGGTCTCGATGGTTGATTGATAGAGGACAAATGGGGCAGCCGCTCAGAGGATGTGAAGGGGTCCTAAAGTGGGAATAGGTGAATCAAAATCGAGATCCAAGCTATCACAGAGTTACCAGTCACACGGCAGGAAATTCTTTTCAGTGCGCTTCAATGGGCAGGCATGATGCATCCTGGTTACGGATTTCTACACTGTTTACATGTAAGGTTAACAATCAAGTAGAATATAATGACACAACTATGCGGTACACACCAGTGACAACATGTGCATTCCTTGGCTGGACATTTCTCTTGAACATTAAATACTAACACTATGAATCTGTTAATCTGCCGATGTGTGTACATGCATCAAGTCATATTCCTTCCCTGAATCTCCTTCCATAACATGCAGCCTCCTACACATTAGCCTCAACAGACTGCAGTCCCCTCCAGAATACTGCTATGAACTGTCAGACAGCATATATACCCTTGAAAGCTCTCCATTTAGGGTGTCCCTGTGGGATTGGAAGAGGCACTGTGCCTGCTCGTTGTGGGTGTGCGGTGTGTGGTCAGCCTCAACAGTTTGCAATCATAACCATAACAAACAAACTGTCTCTTTCTTGCTTTATGACATCAGGCAGAGGAGCTTTCGTATCAATTTCATCAGGAGTGAAATGGTTGGCCGCAAGGTCCTGCAAGCTGCAACCACTCATATGACACATGTGACACTCGAACTTGGAGGCAATAAGGGCCCTGCTGTCATTCTCCCAGAAACCAATCTGCACAGATTGATGTCCCTTTCGATGCATGGGGTTTTGTGCATAGTTGTAAGTGTGACTGCATCAAATCGTCTCACCATTGCACACACCCTAGCCAAATGCCAGCCAAAATTGTATCAGCATCGAACACTTTCTGGTGCACAGCTCACAGCACGACCAGGCTTTTCACAGACTGCGCTCAAAGGCTCTGTTTTGGGCTTTGCCTTTGGTGTAACATGAATTAAAATGTAAGTTGTATATGATCGAGATATGACATGAAGAATATCAAACTCTGTTACAAGCTTTACAACAACTGTGACTGAGCATAGGCTTCTTCATTTTTAGCTACCCTTTCAAGCAATGGGTCCTTGCTGTCCTGAGCGGCCTTAAGGTGCCTCAGCACAAACTGGCAAACCTCATCCATACCAGCTTCTGTCCATGTCAAAGGGATACCATATGACATGAGGCCTAGTGTTTGTATTGCAACCCAGAATCCACAATCCAAAGTATTCGTTTGCATTTGTTCATGCTATGGAAGAGATGTGTGAAAGATAACATTATACATGCAGAGGGGCTGACCTGCACAGGTTGAACCTCCCATTGTTTGATGATTGACTTGAAATGTTCCTTTTGACTTGAATGGACTTGATTCTCAATGAATATATCCTCAGTGAGTTTCCGAATCAACTGGACAGCTGGTGCTTGTGCTTGAACTAGGCTTGATCTTGGCCTCCCTAGGCTATCCAGAAGTTCAATTGGTTTATTTGAGGACCATGGAAGAAGGAGAACCCAGTGATGATCATGGTGCTCTTGCTTGAGGGGCTTGCCAGTTGCTTCATCCACCTCAACTGTAATGGTGCAGGGCTCAGTGAATGGAAGCACCCAACCAGCACAATCCCATGGGGATGGAAGCTTTTTGAGCTCCTCAACTAGGAAACTCTTCAGCCTTGCTGACTTGGTTGGGCGGTTTGAGAGGATATGAAGGGTGTCCCAGAGCCATGGGTTGGCAACATACCACTGGTGGACATTACATATTGTCCTTGCCCCCTGCCAGCATATTTCTATCCACAATGCAAGTAGCCTTGATGGCAGTATGCCAAGAACTGGATTTAAACTGAGATCGCCTATATCTGCAATAATTTTGCTGACAAAGGGTGAGGGTGCATGGGATTTTAGTCTTTGAGATGCCCTGGTGGTGGTCACAGGGTCAATAGGCTTCAAAATTCTGTTGAAGACCAAGGTGAAGAGATTTGGATTGGTATGGCTGCACCAATAATTAGCACTATAAATTACATTATTGCTGGAGACTTACTAAGTCTCTGTCCAGGGCATACTGGTCTGAGACTCTCCACAACCAGTGACAAAAGCATAGAACTTTTTGAGGATACCATCCATAGGAATGGTGTACTCAAGGAGGATTGGATGCTCCCTATTCTATCTATTAGCAAATGCCACAAGCAATGCATTGAGATGGATGTGGACACACCCAAGATGACCCCAATATAAATTTTTCGCAATTTCCTCATTGGTCTTGAATCTTTCAAGAAGTAATTTTGCAGCCTATAGGTAGGGTGGCTCATTTAGTGGGCTAAAAGAGGCATCATATAGAGGGTAGCCTACCAAACCATGAATTGTGGTTCTGGTAGCTGAGAGACTGGGAATGAAACTCTTCTTATACTCAAAACAGTGAGCAGAGAGGGTATTGAGCATATTAGCTAGTTGTTGGCCACGAGCATTTTTCTCTGCATTCCTCAAGGTATCTGAGTTTTGGTGGGTGTGGACAATAAAGAGGGTTATTCTCCAAATATCGTCCTCTTGAAGTTGTCCCATCAGCACTTGCATGTTGGTAGAAATTGTAGACTCTTTGAAGGACTGTGGAATATACTTCATATTTTTGTGGAGCCTGAAAGCAAGTGCTTGGCCAGAAAGGCCTGTGGGCCTTATTCCAGGCTGTTGACTGCTGGTAATGACAGGACAATGGGACTGCCCAACTGCCAGAGGGGTAGAAGGATTGGTATGGAGAATGAATTCAGGAGACATGGTGGAGGAATTTGGGCCATGAGGAGAGACAGGAGCAGTGGGTCCAAGTAAGGAAGTGTCTTGATACAGAGCAGGGAGGTCACTATGGACCCTACCACATTTGATTCTGGTTCCATTGTCATACAATTGAAGCCCAAAAGAATCAATGATCGACTGGATCCCAGTACTAGATTCCATAGTGAGCTATCCAGGTTTGGAGGCATAGTATCAAAGAACTTACTTGGAATTCTCAGGGATCTGGTCAAAATAGAGGAGCTGCCTATTGTAGTATGTCAGAGTAGTGAGAAAGGTATAGAACCTAAAACTCACAGATTTTTATATTCCAAGGCCCTTTGGAAGTCATCCCCTGGCTGCCCTGTGTCAAATTTGACTAGGAGGGGCAATCTCTGATCAAGTAGACCAGGTGTACTCTTGTTCTTCCTGTGGAGTGCAATCCCATTGATAGGCTTTTGATTCAATGGAATAGTGATATATCTAGCCTTAAGTTTGGTAGGAGTAATTGTGGGGCCTGGAACTTCTTGGCAGTTTATGGCAGCTAGAAGGGCAGAGCAGAGTTCCCTATAATCCCAAGTGGATGAGGTAGTGGTTAGAGGCCCAAAAATTATGATCAGGGTGAGATCTGGGGTGTGAGACATTTTTGAGAAGGTGGTAGGATCCAAGGTCTTCTGAGCATGATTTTGTCAGGATTTGAATTCCCTATGTTATTGGTACCCTACATCACGAGTTCTAAAGTACTCGGTCACAATGATCTGACTATGTACTCTCTGCTATTCCCATGTCGAGCCCCCCTTCCCCATTGCCCCCATCCCTTTTATATGCCACCCCCCCTCCGCCTCTATTCTCTGTGGTTTCCCAACTCACTCTGATCCGCGCAGTTCTGCTAGCTGGCTCGTCGTTGCGGAATTTCCCCTCTCCCCGACCCATCTCTCCCCTCGCTCCCCGTCCTCGTCCCCGTCCCCGTCCTCCTTCGCCTTCAGTTCCATATTTTTTTTTGGGATTCGCGGATGTTCCACTCCGTCGTTGAAGGATCTGAGGGTAGTTTTTACTTAAATGCCGACCACTCCATCATCATTCTTAGTTGTATTTTATTGTTATCGAAGTCATTCAGGGTAGGACTGAGAGAAATTGAAGGAACTAAACCTTGTGCTTACTGTACCTCCAGTGTAGGCATTCTAGAGGGATTCAAAGAGTCAACGTACTAAAACAAAAGGGGAGATGTTGCATCTGGTCTTGTCACTTTGGTATGGCGCACACGCGGTAGCAAGCGCCTGGGCCACTCGCACGGAGGACGGCCGTCGTTCTTGCCGTCGATTGAATGACAAGGTGCTGATACCCCAACAAATGGGACGAGGGGAGCACGCTAGCATCGCCCGCACACCGAGTCGCGACACGAGTCGTGTAATTGTGCCGTTAGCTCTGCATGCGAAGGCGGGAGAGAGAGGAGGGTGGCGTGTGCCACCTTTTGGAGCGATCAAAGTCTTCAAATGCGCTCATTGCAGCACCGAGATTGTGGGGAGAAATTTGCAGATGGTCGCGTCGGCAGGGCACCCTGACGTCCTTACGTCCTTTTGGCCATTTGCGTGCGTGCGGACTGCAGGCCTCTTCCTGTTTGCTTTCATTGGATCCTACGTAGTATGGAGCAAAGAAATATACGACCTGCGGCTCGTATGTCCCTTAAATATTGATAGGAAACCCTGTTGGAGAGGTGTATTGAATGCGGTAGATCCTTCTAGAGGGTTTCATTCGCTTGAAGGGCCAGAAAACATCTGCGTTTGTACCAAATTGAAACCAGTCAGAAAGCGATATTTGTGAAGCGACTTAACGCACCTTGCTAAATATGTCTCTCATCTGTACATCATCCATCCCTTCCCTAAAGGTAGTCACATAGAGCGTCGACGCTAACGGCAATTTGCTCGTCGTGAATTCGCTTCTTGTCTGGCCAGGGCGGGAAGGACCGATTGCATAATATGCACTTAATATGAAGTAGACACTATTCGTCATTCTGATTACTTACTCTGGAGTAGAATTCGACCGTTGCAACGACTCCCATCGCCACTTGTCAGCTGCCCCTCGCGGATGGCACCACACGAAAAGCAATTTCAATGTCGTGATTTGCTCCTTATTAGGACACCCACATCCTTAAAGAGTCTGTTTAGATCCTCTGCTGTGGTACCTGCGGGCAACCGAGTAACCATCATCATCGCATTTTCTCGATCCCTGGTGGACGGTGAGCATGAACACTACTAGATATCGGGACCTCTCACCACTTGAAGCGCATAGCAGGTGGAGCTTGTGCCTCAATACCCCCAGGTGTGAGAGCGGTCACTGGGACAGGTGGTAAATATGTAGGTTCCTCAACAATCCTGGCCCTCTTAGGCGGTAGATCCTTCGCTCCAACATCCTCTTCCTCTCGCTTGCGCGCGACGCCTCCGTTCCCGCAGCAGAAGCGAGAGCGTCCGCGTCCATCGCCTCCAGGGTATGAGTCTGAACAGCGGTCCCTTCAGCTTGCTGATAAACATATGGGTAACCGGCCGTAGCCCAACCCTTCCTCCGCCTTTCTACTTCAATTCGCGTTTGCACGGCAATAACGGCGATGCACTTCTGCACATCGTCATTTCTACCGAAGGCGTGTTCTTGCGAGATCCAACGGTCCCGGACCAGTCGATCCTTGTGTTGGCTCAGGTCCTTGAGGACCTTACAATTGTTTTTTGCTGCACGGCTGGCAAGGCAGGATGCAGATGAGGAGTTGGGAGATGATAGAGCTCGTATAGAAGGGTCGACGTAGGTCAGCCACACGCGGTAGGACTTGCTATAGGACTTGGTTGCTTCCTGCTACACTTCGAGTGCTTGATCGGGGCATGGGCGCTGAGGTACTAAGCACCTCGTCCCGACGTCACCTTTCCCGCTATCATTGACTAGGGTGCTCACGAACTCGGGCAAAAAGCCTTCAGGTCGCATCCGAGAATCACCTCCTGAGAGGTTGCAAGTTGCAGTGATTCCTTCTTGAAGAACGTGAAGCACATCGGCAACCCCATCCTCGTCTGCACCCCATGTCAGATATTAGATTTTGCGACGGAAAACGACACCAACCAAAAGTCACTTCCCCGCCTTCCTCATTGAAGCACTGCCCACGTTACCGGGTGGCGCAAGCTATGACCACCAGCAAAAGTCATCCAGACTCAACTGAAGGCCGTCCATATGCCTAGGAGAACAGATCAGCACGGATTAAGGACTTTGTTCGGCTCACTCACCAGCCACGGTTTCAGGATCCTCAATCTCCTCTCCCTTGTGCGTTCCAACGGACGAAGATATACAGACCACATGGCACTGCTACCAGGCACACTATAGTCGCTCTTCGCACAAGATTGACCCAGTTAGGAGGCGTCTCCTTCTCCCCAATCTATCTAGCGTTCAGCTCCAATTTCCATAGTCAACGCGCTTTGCTCACCTAGGTAGTCCTCCCCAAATCTACATAAGGCAGCTTCAGCACCTGCCAATCGCGACCTGTCGTTCACTCGCGGCGCCTTCGATATCATACTCGTACAACACAGGCATGAGCCCAGACTGTACCTCCTTGCCCTTCTTCTCCCACAGAATATATGCGTTCCAATCCTCGGTGGAACCGCTCTGGGCTTTGAGTTCAAGCTGCTCACGAGCGTTTGTTCTTTCCACGAGGGCATGTGTAAGGCAGATTCTCGAGCCTCGGTTGCTGGGATCAGGTGGGCAGTCGCGAAGGTCAAATAAGAATCGCTGGTCGCGGTGTAGTCTATTGCAATATGAGGAACTGCACCTACTGCAGGATATACTAGAGACGGACCGATATGAATCTGGCGCACACGTTCCAGGAACATCGCGTCCACTCTTGCAACAGGGATTTGGTAAACCCTCGATTTTCCCCACTTCTCACTCCTGCCATAGGTTCCATACCCCGTAGCTCTGTATTGTTGGAGCGATTAAAAATGTCAAAACGTGGGGTTGTTAGGTGCACAGACCTCCAGATGTAACCCGAACCGCTTTCGAATCCTTTCACACATACGCTCTGTACCCGACTTCTTCTGAAAGATCTTCGCGTGAGTTCAGGTCAATGTTTGCAGTCCGATAATCGGAATTGCTGATGATGTTCATGTCAATTCGGATAATGCCCATTAAAGACTACATGGACTCACAGAGATAGTCGTTCTTCGCTTGTCCAAAGAGCTCCAGCAACGTTCCTGCGCTGTCTGTAGTGTTCACATCGAGTGTTGCGTTTTTGGGTCGCAGTAATGGTGACCATACATCTACATATATATCAGTAAAGTTGTCAGGGGGACTCTGATACACGCCTAATACAATATGACTTGCCGTCGGTGGCTGGTACTGCGTATACCATCTGAGAACGCGCGCCTGCAGCCATTTCTCCACCATTTTCCATCTGTGACGCAGGCCGAATATACGCCGTATGGTGCTTAAGATCGAAGGTTCGTTCGTAACTGACTCCAACGCTTTTGATAATTCGTCCTATCGCTGTCAGGTTCAAGGCGCAACACAAACAGCAACTACGCGACTCTTGGAATTAAAACCGTACTCCTGAGCAAATAGAAATAGAAATAAGAGTAGTTTGATCTGTCATCGAAGGACACTACACGCAGCCGGTCTTCGCTGGACATTTACAGGTACCTCTGTTTCGAAAAGTACAAAATAGTTGGGAAGTACCAAAGAAAGTTGGTTAGAGCAACAGGGACGTAGCTAGAAAGTAGAGTAATAGGAGTCCACGCTTCCTTCGATTCTGGAGCAAGTACTGCAGCAGTTATGGCAAAGGAGACCAAAGTCTTACTAGCGGTCAATTATACTAGAAGATATACCCGCTATCAAATGGGCTCCACCTAGTGTATGGTGCATGGGGACACCAGGTCCAGTCAGGATTGGGTTGGCAATACCCAGGGCATTAGTGCAGAACCACTTGTGCTTGCCTGTGTGGTGGTCGAGGGGAGCATCTACGGTTAAATTGGGGAGTGGCTCTGTTCGAGTTGGAATGAGGGCATATCATTGGGCGAGGCAAGAATCATGGGGAACTGTGATGCAAAGGTGAGCAAGCACGTAGTATCGCGGCACTCGACTAGGGCTAGGTAGTACAGTGTGTTCGGTCCAGGCCGAGTTGCTAGCAGCACAACCAAGAGCGGTACGGACCAGGATTACCTACAAATTACTTTCAGAGAATGGAGTACTGTGTTGGAGGCATTTGGTCAGAAGGGTGTCGGATGGACAAATGATCGTACTAGTGGGATTGCGGAGCCGTTCCATACTTGATGCACCATTCGGCGCACAACCAAATAACATAATGCCCTGCTGATCTTCCATTCTCGATCCAATACCAGAACAGAGAAGGTCATGAGAATGATGCGAGGCCCATCTTGCTGTCATCATCTTTCAGCATCGACAGTTGGACAGGGCAGTGTAGCGGCGGCATAAGGACACACTCCAAGCCAGTTAACCAGAAAGAGTGATTCATGGCCAGCATTTGTCGCCCCAATGAGTAAGTGCCATTCAATCCCCTGTCGACCTATAATTGACCGATTGTCATTTTGGGAAGGAAGACTGAGTGGAATAAAATGTTTCGGGTGTACCCACGAGTGTCCAGTCTTGATCATCCATTCCTGAGACAAGCTCTGTCCCATCTTTACGTCCTTGAGAGCATGTTGGGCGGTCACACCACGGAGTTGGGCGCGGATCAGATAAACAGATGCGTTGAAGACATACAGACCAGCTGGTTTGTTGCCAAGCTAGTTTTGAGAGAAAAGGCCCTGAAGTGGAGAGAAAACTAAATACAAAGCACACGATTTGGAACCGACCATACGTGTGGTCACATTCCAAGTCAATAGAATAACTGTTGACTCCCAACTTCTGGTGTTCGCATTGGGATAACTTCGCGACACAGTCCGCAACCTCGGCAGTATTCTCGTTTTGGCCCCTGTGTTAATCGACCCACGACGATCCAAGGCTTCGTAGCATCACGAGCACAGTTGCCTATTCTCAGATCTCAAAGAACAATTACCACAAGGAGTCGCGCCCGAGTCTCATCGCACGCATCGCGCACCTAGACCATCCAACACCATGGCCCAGTATGGTCTAGAGCAGTCAGCACCGTCGGCAACGCCTTATAAGAATAACCACGGCATCTTGCCTCCCCTGGATTGACTCCCACTCAGATCCAACAGTGGGCCTTGCTTGGACACTTGCTCGTTGAGGCTCTACACCAGAGTGCCTCTTCGGACTCTCTTAATACAACGGTGTGTATCAACCCCCCCACAGTTGGCTAGGACTTTCTAATACATGCGTCTGCCTAGGTCAAGGTCCCTCCTGGCAAATCATGCGGCTTCGTCCAACTCGTCTGTTACACCGATGCAGAGCGCGCTATTGAGACACTTAGCAGCTATTGAGGCAGCAAGGCCAGCCTGAGCAGGGCCACAGTGTGTGTGTTTATTACTACTCCTGATACCTCTGTTTACCTGACCGTTACCTGACCTTTTCTAGAACGTTCCTCGGCCGTCCCAACGCAAGCCCGCAGTCGCCTCGATACCCACCGAGTATCGCCACTCCAGCTCCTGAAGGTCCTGTGACCAATGATCAAGACAACCACATCATTCAATGCCTTCAGAATATCAACAATAGTGGCGATCGAAGCCCAAACGGAGGAGCAGCTCGTCAACTACAGCCCATCGTGCCAGCTGGAGGACCTCTCCCACCACCACTCAATGCCTATGGAAATGGGCCATCCAGCACATGCATCAGGGCCGGGCCGGGCCGTCTTCTGTCCTTGAGCAAGGACATCGTAGTCATCGACGATATATGCACAAAGTTGTCTTTGATCATTAACAGACCCTTCTTTGTTCGGGTTTCTACGACACCGAAAATACGACGTAAATATCGGGTTAGCGCCCAGATTCGCACCAAATTTGCAAGAGTCATTAATTATATGGGGCCTGGACTTTGGCCTACTAAGTCTCGTGGAGATCAGGTGCCCCGTTTATTGAGTCTGCCTGTCCGTACCAAGCAGCCCGAACCGTGAGCTGCATCCGCCATGTGTCCCACTCAGTTCGAGCTCCTCATGCGTCTTGTACTGTGACCTGTGCGTCCGTTGGCACATGGTCGGTGGTCGAGTCGAAGTTCGAAGTTGTTGAATACGATCCTAGCAGATAATCCGTTTGCTCTTTGTGTTACCGTATATTTTACAAAATCTTGGGCGGCGAAGCTCGAAACACGCCTCAGGGATTTCACCGAATCGCCTTTAGTGCTCGGTAAATTTGTTGGTCGTCCCGCCCTGCCCCGAGACCGATCGTAAACCGTAGAAATAAATTGACAAAAGCCTAGGACGGATCCAGTCCACGAAGTTTGGAAGAACGTAATATATCTCCAGAAAGTACCACACAGGCATGCATAGAGTAAGAAGGCCGAGTTTCTCAAGCAAAGACCAATCAATTTCCTGAAACTACACTGACTGTTTGGCCCAGCGTTGGTGACATCCCATTCGCACTACTGGGATAAGAGCTGAGATGTCCTCGGTCGTCCCTTTTCTAACAAGCCCAACAGCTTGCTTCCGAGTTGCCTGTCGGGGTACTGCAAACCCAATACCACGTCTTCCTCGTACTCCGATCCCAGCGCTTGGTCTGTTTGAACCACCAGGTGGACCTCCTTTGAGCCCAGGACCTATGTTTTCTTCCGAAATTTCCAAGAATGTACCTCCAATTTCTATATCGTCAGATGATAAGAGCAGTCTTCTAACATCCTGGCATGACACACCACCATGAGTCTCGTGTCAAGCATCTTCAAAGAAGTGGCTTACCATACTTACATGTTCACGAGTTCGACTATTGCTTCGCTTGAATCGACGAAGGTTTCCACCCCTTCTACACTTGCTGTAGAAGGGGCTT